>Ga0315336_1001111_pt1 | contig 57838 bp, 64 predicted proteins | sample ASW5metaG_FD_204512 | JGI IMG/M metagenome (GOLD analysis project Ga0315336, IMG submission 204512) | Ammonia-oxidizing marine archaeal communities from Monterey Bay, California, United States - ASW #5 | ecosystem: Environmental > Aquatic > Marine > Intertidal zone | place: USA: California...
CACCGCACAATGACATAGGGTCTAGTGGAGGAAATGGAAAAATAGACAAAAGTTGCTTAATATTTGCATGGGAGCATCCTTCAGTTTCAAATGAGTCAGCAAAAAGAGATTTCCAAACAGTTATGTGTCCTGGACAAAAAACTTATTTTGATATGGCGTATAACAATGCAACATCAGAAAGGGGAATTTGTTGGGCGGCAACAATTGAAGCATCGGAAATACACTCATGGAAACCTCTAAAAGATGTCGATAAAAATTATCATAATTTAATTCTAGGTATTCAAGGCCAACTGTGGTCTGAAACTATAACCAAACCAGAGTATATAGACACCCTGATCAACCCCCGTCTTGCATGTTTATCAGAAGTAGCTTGGTGTTCGGATAACAGGAGAGGATGGGCGGAATTTAAGCCAACTCTTTTGCATAATATGAGAATATTAAGTAAATTAGGATGGAAATACCATGATTTTTGATGATTGTCCTTGTGAACATTAAAATATTTACATAATTACTTATCATGAAAATTGGTGCGGTTGGATTTGGGAATCGTATTGCCCATGTTTATTTTGAATTGAATAAAATTAATCCTGAAGCAAGAATGGTTGCTTACGTGGATCCCCAACCAATTGGAAAAAAATTTGCTGAAGAAAATAACTTTTTTCCTTCTACACAATACGCAACATTAGAGGATATGCTTGCAGTGGAAAAATTGGATCTGTTAATGGTTGGATCACCCAATCATCTTCATTTAGAGCACATCAAAATTGGTTTAAAATCAGGTGTAAGAATATTTGCTGAAAAACCAATTGTTGTAAATGAAGAGCAAACCTGGCAATTAGCCGAACTTATTAAACAATATGGCAGAGATAACATTATTGTTGGTTTGGTACTTCGTTACTCCCAGCATGCAAGATCTGTTGCAGCACTTATTGAAAAGGATCAACTGGGAAAGATTATATCCTTGGAAGCTTCAGAACATATAATGCCATGGCACGGTGGTTTTTTCATGCGTAACTGGAGGAGAAAAGCGGCATATTCTGGAAGCTTTCTTCTTGAAAAATGTTGTCATGATCTTGATTTTTATTCTATGGTTGTTGGTTGCAGACCAAAGAGGGTTGCGAGCTTTGGGGGAAGACGTTCTTTTATAGCAGCTAATTCCCCGATTTCAGAAGGTAAAGAAAATTTGGATGTTTATAAAGAGTACAATCTAGAAGGGTGGGAAGCAAAAGAACAGGTATTCGATAGCGATGCTGACATAGTGGACCACCAAGTTGCAATAGTAGAATATGAAAATGGAGCAACGCTATCTTTTCATACGAACATGAAGGTACCGGATGAATTTAGACGATTTGCAGTTATTGGTACCAAAGGTATGGTAGAGGGTGATTTTGTAAGGGGATTCCTTAAAGCGCACGACACCCATACAGGTAAAAAAATATTTGATGAAAATTTTGGTGCTGCCTTTGGCCAGGAAATGAAAGCTCACTACGGCGCCGATCAATTGATGCTTAAAGATATTAACGATTATTTAAATAATCATTCATCTAATTCTTTGCCCGTGGGAGTAATTGACTGTATGGAAGCTGGACTTGTTGCCATGAAGATTGACGAAGCAAGAACAACAAACCGAATAATTGATTTAACGGAAACTTGGAACAAACTAGACAGTTATAATTTATAAAATGATTAAAAAAACAAAACTACAAGCTTATAATTCACCAAAGTTATTAGCTTACGCTTTAATTGCCCCTGCGGCAATTTATATTTTATGTATTGTTGCATGGCCATTAATTGAAACAATAAGATTATCATTTACCAATTCAAGTCTGGCAGGAGAGGATTATGTGGGGTTTCAAAACTATGAAAAAATGTTATCCAGCAGTAAATACAACAAGATAATAGTCCGAACTTTTATTTGGATGTTTTTTTCAGTTACCTTCAAAATAATTATAGGTCTTATTGGTGCTGTTTTGTTAAATGCAAACTTATGGGGCAGATCTGCTTTTAGAGTTTTGGTTATACCTCCATGGATTGTTCCCATTGCAATAGGTTGTCTAGGTTGGCTTTGGCTTTATAACGGTTATTTTGGTATTTTAGCAGGTGTTGGGATGCGGACAGGTATCCTTGACGGACCCTACGGCTTTCTGGCTTATAAAAATAGTGCTTTTATTTCAACAATAATCACAGATGTTTGGGTGGGAACTCCTTTGGTAACGGTATTTTTCTTGGCGGCAATGCAGGGTATACCAAAAGATTTATATGAAGCCGCTTATTGTGATGGAGCTTCAAAATGGGACAGGTTTTTTAAAATTACTTTACCGCAAATAACACCTGTTATCATTACTATAGCTTTGCTTTCTGCGATATGGACCTTTAATTCTTTTGAAGTTATTTATATATTAACCGAAGGGGGTCCTAGGGGAGCTACCACTACACTTATTATCGACACTTACAAAATGGCTTTGGGAAATTATAAATTTGGTAGAGGGGCTGCAAGAGCAGTTATAGTAGTGATACTTTTAACGATATTTTCTGCTTTTTACATGACAGTACTTTTAAAAATTAACAAGAAAGTTTCACATGAATAAATACTCTCTTACTCATAAGATATTCATGTATCTCGCAATACTTGTCTTTATGATTTTTATTCTTTTGCCTTTTATTGAAATGTTTTACGCATCCTTACGTCCCCTTGACCACCTTTTTAGATCGCCCTACCAATTTTTCTCCGATGATTTGTCTTTTTGGGCTTATGGGGAGATGTGGAATACTGTTCCAAAGTTGGGAAGATATATTTTCAATAGTTTTTTTCTAGCTTCATGTGTTGCTATTATAACTTTGTTGTTTGTTATTCCTGCTGCTTACTCATATGCAAGATTTTATTTTCCAGCAAAAAATGTAAGCTTATATTTGCTGCTTGCTGTCAATATGTTTTCCGGAGCAGTTTTGTTAATACCCTTATATAAACTTTTGAGAACGCTTGGTTTGTTAAACACTTATCTGGCCATGATTGTTCCGGGAGTCGCTTTTTTAATACCAACATCTATTTGGTTACTAAAGTCTTATTTTGAAAAAATTCCAATTGATCTAGAAGAAGCTGCGTATGTTGATGGGGCTTCTAGATTACAAATACTAAGACATATTATAGCCCCCTTAAGTACACCCGGCTTAGTCGTTGTTGGAATTTACGCCTTTATTGGGGCTTATGCTCAGCAGTTTTTATTTGCCATAACTTTCAACTCAAAAAAAGAATATATGCCTATTCCTGCGGGCTTATATGAGTTCATAGGGTACCAGACAGTGAAGTGGAATGAAATGATGGCGGCTTCTCTTGTCGGTATTGCCCCTGTTTTAATTGTATTCCTCTTTCTGCAAAAATATATAGTTGAAGGATTAACAGCGGGTGGTGTGAAAAATTAGCTCTTTACCAATATAATTGATTTAGTGTGCATATTTATGCATATTTCATGCAAAATATTCAAATATTTGAATTCTATTTTTCTTGAAATCTGTTTATAAATTATTATCAATTTTATAAATCTCATTAAAGGAGGAAATATGAAGTTTAATTTAATTTATTCGCTGTTTTCCGCTTTTGTTATCTCACTTTTCAGCTTTAATTCTATGGCTGCGACTGAAATGCATGGCGTAATGTGTGGTGGTGAAATCAGACAAGCAGATCAGGATGTTGTTAATCAATTTATGGCTGATAACCCAGATGTAAATGTTACCATGGAAGCTGTTCCATGGGGAACATGTCAGGATAAGGTTATTAACCTGGCAATAGCCGGCGATCCAGTTAGTTTTTCATACCTTGGGTCTAGAACTCTTAAGGGGCTAGCGGAGAATGGCCATATTGTTGCAGTTGATATACCAGATTCACTAAAAGATATGTATCAACCTGGAATTTTAAATACAGTTTCTCATTTGGGAAAAACTTGGGGATATCCTCACGCTTTTTCAACAAAAGCACTTTTCATGAATTGCGGCATTCTTGAGCAAGCAGGTTTAGCGTGTGAAGGACCTGAAACATGGGATGAACTTTATTCTATGGCTGAAACAGTTAAGAATAATACTGGTATTGCTGGAATAGGATTGTGTGGAAAAGATTTTGACAATACAATGCATCAATTCCTTAATTACCTTTATAGTAATGGAGGTCAAGTAATTGATCCTGACACCAATACTATAACTTTAAATAGTCCGAATACCGTAGAGACTCTTTCTTTTTATGCAAAACTTGCAAATGTTTCTCAAGAAGGACCTCTTGCTTGGGAACGCTCACAGTTAACAGAATTGTTTAATGATCAGCAGATTGCTATGTATATTAATGGTCCTTGGGGACGTGGTCAGCACGGAGAAGAACTTAATGTAAAAACAGTAAGAATTCCGGCTGGACCGCAAGGAAAGCAAGGAACTCTTCTAATTACTGATAGCGTTGGTGTCTTTAGTGGCACTGGACACGAAGATTTGGCAAGCAAACTTGTTGCTAAATTAGCTTCGGGCGATGCTCAATATGATCTTGATACAGGTTGGGGTTTAACACCAATTTTGCAATATCCGCAAATTGGAAAAGTACCTCCGTACAATGATGATTATTGGATGATGTTCATTGATGCTATAGCTGACGGTGGTCCAGAGCCATTATTAGTTGATTATAAAGCATTTCAAGCTGTTATGAACTCAATGATTCAAGGAGCAATTCTTGGAGAAGGTGATCCAGCTGATTTAGTTGCTGAAGCAGCTGAAGAATTGGAAGAATATAAATAAAATTTATAATTATATGCTGGGGCATACGTGTCCCAGCAATTACCTAGATTTATTATAAAAATTTATTTCGTTTGCTAAATATTTTTTCTAATTTTCTATTATGGGCATTTGCTCCCTTTAAATTAGAACTTAAAAAAAAAGGATAAGGTTTTTCATTTTTTAGTAAATTTGCTAGTTCAAGAAATATAGCATTTAAAATAAAGGAACCTGTGATTGTCGAAGAAGTTCCAATATTAATGTTATTTGCTACTTTTATGAGAGAGTCACCTATTGGACTTTTATTATCAATAAAAATGTCTGCAATATCATGAAGTTTTTTATTTGCAGAAAATGTTTTTATAGATTTTGAATATTTAATAGACACTACTGCAATAACTTTAAGGCCTATTTTTTTTGCGAATTCTGCAGCTTCAATTGGAGCTTTATTAACACCACTATTTGAAAATATTATCAGAGCATCATTTTTTTGTAAATTATATTTTTTTAAAATAGAAGTAGCAACACCAGCAGCTCTTTCAAATTTAGTTGCCTTTTTTATACCTTTAGTAAAATCAATTTTTTTGTCAAGAATAGGACATGCATTAGCAAACCCTCCTGCACGATGCAAAGCTTCTTCAGCCAAACAATGGTTATGACCAGTGCCAAACAAAAATAGTTTACCATTATTAAAGTAGCTTTCAGCAATATATCTTGCAGCAGACAATATTTTAGTTTCTTCATTTACTGATATTTTATTTAAAATATTAGTAATTTTTTTTGTTAAAAGTCCTGTATAATTTTTCATTTATTTTAAAGTAATAAATAATTAAATTTATAGTAATATAGTTTATATCTATATGATCAAAAGAAAGAAAAAAATTGAATAAAATTTCTGGTAAAATCATTAATCATAATGAATCTTTTTTAGGAGAAGTTGTTTTTGATGAAAACTTTATTGAGATTTCTAAAATTTCATCTCATGATCAAGAACAAATTATTATCCCAGGATTCATAGATCTACATTGTCATGGTGGTATGAATCATGACACTATGCAGGGAATTTCTTCTATAAAAAAAATGTCAGAATTCCATTTATTGTATGGAACTACAACTTTATTACCAACAACTTGGACAAATACTTTTGATAAAACTTTTGAAGCCCTAGATGGATTTAATGATATTTTTTTAAACAATAGCTCAAATAATATCTTTGGTGTTCATTTAGAGGGACCTTTTATTAATCCTAATAAACTTGGTGCCCAACCTCCATTAGCCCAAAAACCAAGTATAAAATTTATTAAAGAAATAGAGAAAATTGCTAAAGTTAAAATAGTAACAATTGCCCCAGAATTAAATGGATCAGAGCAAGTCATAGACTATCTTAGTAATCAAAATATTAAAATTCAATTTGGTCATTCTCTTGCTGATTATATTTGTTGTAAGAATATAATGTCCAAATATTCAGTTGGTTTTACCCATTTATATAATGCTATGTCTGGAAATGATCACCGCAACCCAGGTGTTTTATCGGCTGCTCTTAATGGTGGAGAATATGCAGAAATTATATGTGATTTGCATCATGTGAGTGAACCAGCAATAAAAATAGCCCATAAATGTATACCAAAGTTGTATGCAGTTACAGACTCCATAGGTGCCGCTGGTATGCCAAATGGTTTATATGATTTTGCTAGTGTATCTATTGAAAAAAAAGATGATTTAGTTGTACTTAAAGACACTTCAACATTAGCAGGAAGTGTTATTAACATGCATTCTACGTTTATCAATTTATATAAAATGAATTTTTCTTTGCAAGAAGCAGTTGCTATGACCAGTTATAATGCTGCCCAATATATCAATGAGAATGATTTAGGTATTATACAATTGAATGCCAAAGCTAATATTTTAGTTCTAGACAAAAATTTGAATTTAAAAGAAATATATTTGAATGGTAAAAAAATAAATGAGTAATTCTTTAGTTTTAAATGAGGCATTAAGCATTCCTGAAAAGATAGATGATTTTAATCAAAATGATAAAAATGATTACAGACTAATAGCAAAAAAAATCAAAGAAAAAAAAATTAAATACATAGTAACCGTAGCAAGAGGAACATCAGATTGTGCCGCATTATTCGCATCTTACGTTTTTGCAAAAACATTAGGCTTAACAACTTACAGTTTGGCTCCATCTTTAATTACTTTAGAAAATTCAAGTTTTAATTTTGAGAATACTTTAGTAATTATTATTTCACAATCTGGTTTAAGTCAGGATTTAATAGAATGTGAAAAAGCTGCAAGACAAATGGGTGGTGAGACATTGATCCTAACAAATAATCTTAATAGCCCAATGATTAATACAGCTAATAATTTTTTTTATATCAATGCGGGTGAAGAGAAAAGTATTGCTGCAACAAAAAGTTTCGTTTTAACGGTTGTAGTTATTGTAAAATTAATTGCTTTCACAAAATCTAATGTAATATTATTAAATAATTTATTAAGTTTACCTGAGTTTTTAATACAAGATCGTTTACATGAATGGAATTATGAGTTTGTTAACTCAGCTATTTCTAATGGTTTTATTGTGAGTAGAGGGGTCGGAGTAGCATTATCTGCTGAAATGTCTCTTAAATTTAAAGAACTTTGTCAGGAACAAATTGAACCTTTTAGTAGTGCAGAAGTCATGCATGGACCTAAAAGTTTAATTCAAAACTCATTTAAGCTCTATACTTTAGTTTTAAATGATCTTTCTGGTGCAAGTATTAATAAAGATACAAGAAAAATAAAAAAAAATACAAATTTATTATATGAGATTTCCTCTAAAAAAGATGAAAACAAATTGTTCTATTTTTCACAAAATAATTCTTTAGAGCTAGAGCCTATCGTAGTGATGGCAAAGTTTTATCCTTGGATAATTAAATATACCATTGCAAAGGGTTTAAACCCAGATAATCCTAGATATTTAACCAAGGTTACACAAACTTTGTAAATAGTTAAATTAAATGAAAAATGTTGATTTAATTATTATAGGAGCTGGCTCTTCTGGTTGTGTTAGTGCAAATATATTATCTAAAAATAAAAATTTACAAATATTAATATTAGAAGCAGGTCCTTCAGATTTTCATCCTATGATAAAAGTCCCGCTTGGATATGGAATGACATTTTATAATAAGTCAGTTAATTGGAATTTTTTTACAACAATTCAAAAAAACTTAAACAATAGATTGCTTTATTCTCCACGAGGCAAAGTTGTGGGTGGATCAAGCTCTATAAATGCTATGGTATATACTAGAGGTTTTAAGACTGATTTTAAAGATTGGTCATATGATGATAATCTCCTTTGGTCGTGGGAAAAAATTTTAAATACATATGAAAAAATGGAGAAAAATATTTTTAACATTGATACGTCATCTGCAAAAGAAAAAATTATTGTTAACAATGTTAGTTCACAGCATCATCAGATTTTACAAAATTATTTTGAAGCAGCTAAAGATTTGGATATTCCATTTGTTAAATCATTTAATTCTATTAAGCAACAAGGAGTAGGACACTATGATATAACTTCTCGTAATGGATACCGATGGTCAGCAGCAGATGCTTTTTTAAAAGAAACATTAAAGAAAGACAATATTAACTTAATTACAAAAGCCAATGTTCAAGAATTAATTATCAAAGATCATAAAGTTCTTGGAGTAAAATATTCTAAAAATAATAAAGTAATTGAAATTAAAGCAAATGTTGGCGTTATAATGGCAGCTGGGTCAATTAAAACTCCCCATATTTTGATGCATTCTGGTATAGGACCATCAAAACTTTTAAAAAAAAATAATATTTCTATAAAAATAGAAAACAACAATGTTGGATCTCATTTACAAGATCATATCGGAATAGACTATCTTTATAAATCTAATATACCGACACTTAATCAACAATTAGGGACGTTTAAAGGAAGACTACAATCAATTTTACAATATCTTTTTTTTCGTAATGGTCCTTTATCATTAAGTATAAATCAGGGCGGAGGTTTTATAAGATGGAAAAATAAAGAAAATTATCCAAATCTTCAGATATATTTTAATCCCCTTACTTATTCTGTAAACTATAAAAATAAACGTCCTTTGTTACAAACAGATAAATTTAATGGATTTATTATTGGATTTAATAGTTGCAGACCAAAGAGTAGGGGGGTAGTCACCTTAAAATCAAATAATATCAATGATGATCCAAAAATAGATCCGCAATATTTGTCACATGAAGATGATATATATGATTTAGAGTGTGCTTATGATTTTGTTAGAAAATTATCTCACACAAAATCAATGAAAGAAATTCTAAGTAAACCAGTTAATGTCGACCCTTTAAAATTAGCTGACAAAGAAATGACAGAACATTTTAGAAATAATGCTTCTTCAGTTTATCATCCTTGTGGTACATGTAGGATTGGATCAAGTGATAAAATAGGTGTAGTTTCTAATCGATTAAAAATTTATAGCATGGAAAATCTTTGGATTGTGGATGCTTCTGTTTTACCTAATATCACGTCGGGTAATATTAACGCACCTGTAATGATGACAGCGTATAATGGTAGCAATATTATTGCAGAGGATATAAATAAATTAAGATAAAAAATATTAAATGAAAATAAAAAAATTAGAAACTTTTACAAAATCCTTTGTAAGTTTTGTTAAAATTACAGATGATAATGAAAATTTTGGTTATGGACAAATGTCTACTTATTGTGCAGATATTACTGCTCAAATTTTTCATAAACAAGTTGCACCTTGGGCATTAGGTAAATCATGGCAAAATTTTGATGATATTGAAAATTTAATTTTAGAAAGAGAGCATAAATTCCCCGGATCATATATTTTACGAGCCATTGCTGGATTAGATACAGCTTTGTGGGACATGAAAGGTAGAATAGAGAATAAAGCTGTTGTTTCTTTAATTGGAGGAAGTCCTGGAAAATTAAGAGTCTATGGATCCTCAATGAAACGTGATATTACTCCACAAGCAGAAGCTGATCGCTTTAAGAAATTAGAAGATGAAAAAGGAATTAATGCATTTAAGTTTCGTATAGGAGCAGAGTGTGGTAGAGGTGAAGATGAATGGCCTGGAAGATCTGAGGAAATAATTCAAGTCATTAATAAAAATCTTGATTTAAATACATCAAAGCTTGTTGATGCAAATAGTTGTTTTAACCCAAGTAGGGCAATTGAATTAGGACATATGTTAGAAGATAATGGTGTTACTCATTATGAAGAACCATGCCCTTATTGGGAACCCAATAAAACTCTTGAAGTAACAAATGCCCTTAATATTGATGTCACTGGAGGTGAGCAAGATTATGATTTACGTATATGGCGGGATATGATTGAAAGGAAAATTGTAAATATTGTTCAACCTGACGTTATGTATATGGGTGGTTTAACAAGAGCTTTAAAAGTAGCAGAAATGGCTGCTCAAAAAAATATATCTTGTACACCTCACGCAGCTAATCTCTCTTTAGTCACTATTTGTACAATGCATTTTTTAAAATCTATTCCGAATGCTGGGAAATATTTAGAGTTTTCTATTGAAGGGGAAGATTATTACCCATGGCAACAAAATTTATTCTTAAATGATCCATTTAATGTTAAAGATGGAAAAGTAACAATCTCTGATGAACCAGGATGGGGCATTACGATTAATCCAAAATGGTTAGAAAATTCTGATTATTCAAAGTCTGAAGTATAATAAATATTCCTAATTTAGTTTACATTAAACAAAACTACTATTAATCATAATCTTTATAAGGAGTTTTTTTATGGCAACATATGAATGTAAACGATGTGGAATGTCTGTTAATGCTACATGTGCAAAGTGCGGTGAACCTTTAGTAGATGATCAAATACATAATGATGATGGAACCTCTGTTCAAGTTTCAAAATGTCCAAATGATCATGGAAAAATTAAGTCACCTTCTTGTTGTGGAGAAGATATGAGTTGCGCTGTTTAATTAAAATAAAAAATTTAATATTTGATTATTAACTTTTTCTGATTTTTCAACGGTTACACCGTGTTTAGCATTTTTAACTATACATAAGGAACTATTTTTTATTTCTCTTTGCAAATCTTTGCTCATTTTTGGTGTTGATCCTACCTCATGTTCCCCAGTCATAATTAGTGTTGGCATAGTAAAGTTTGAAAAATCTAATTTCTCACTATCTGATTCTACAAACACTTTATATGCAGGTATAAAATCACTATTTTTCTTTTTTTCTAATAATTTAAAAAAAAAATCAAAAACATTTGGGTTATTTTTTAAATATGGCTCGGTAAACCATCTTTTAATTGAATCGATTGTAATACTCTCTCCATTTAAAGCATTCTTAAATCTATTTTTAACAATTTTAATTTGTTCTTCTGTTCGTTTGTATACGCTTCCTATTAAAATGAGTTTATTAACTTTTTTATAATTTTTTACTGTGTAATGTTGCGCTATGAGAGCTCCAATAGAGAATCCTACTAAGTTAAAATTTTTTACATTCAGATAATTTACTAAATCCTCTAATTGTTTATTAAATTTTTGAAAATTTAATTCAGAAAACCCTTTTTGTGATTTTCCATGATTTAATATATCGTAATAAATTACTGATTGATTGGAGAAAAATGTTTTCTGAGGTATCCACATTGAATTATCAAGTCCTACACCATGAATAAAAATAGTAGGAATTTTTGCAGTTTGCAAGTTGCTTTCAAAATAAGTTTTATTGTTATCAAATTCTTTTTTTAAAGAAGTCATAACTTAATTTTCTTTATGTCTAAATGAGTCACGCCGAAAACTGTAGAGTGCTTTGGGATCAATTTCTACATTGATTATAGCTGGTTTTTTGCATTGCAAAGCATCTTCAACAGAACCTTTAATTTCTGATATTTTTTCAACATAATAACCTTTGGCGCCATATAGTTCTGCTACTTTATCAAATGGAGGGCTGTCTATATCTGCCCCTATATATCTTTCATTATAAAAATCTCTCTGATAAGCTTTTTCAGCACCCCATGATTTATTATTCATTACTATAGTAACGGTATTTATTTGATGCTTTACAGCTGTACTAAGTTCTGAGAGAGTCATACCAAAACCCCCATCCCCCATTAAACTTATAACTGGAGATTCAGGTTTAGCTAATTTAACTCCAAGACCACATGCAAAAGAAAAACCAACTAAACCAAAATCTAGAGGAGTAAAAAAAGAACACGGCTCTAAGAAATTAAACATGTCAGTTGCTTGTAGGCATAAAGTACCAGCATCAAGAGTAAGAGATGAATTTTTCGGTAAAGTTTCTCTTAATATTTTGAAAAGTCCTGTGGGATGGATGGGATATTCGTTAAGATTGGCATCTAAGTCTCTGTTTTTTAAATAATTTTCTCTTTCTTTTATTAAATTGTTAGTCCATTTATCATTTTGTGGAAATTTGTTTAATTTTATAGTTTTCTTATACAATTCACTTGCAAAAGTTTTGACATCATTACAAATTCCAATAGTGATTGGAAAATATCGTCCTAATGATTTGGGCTCAATATCAACCTGAATAATGGAAGCTTTTTTACTTATATTTTCATAAGAATAAAAAGTGGAATTGAAACCAAGCCTTGTTCCTAATGCTATAATTACATCAGCTTCCTTGACAAGTTTGGATGCTACAGGATTTCCTCTTGGACCCATTTGACCTGCATATAATATTTCATCAAAAGGTATCGCATCTCCATGACCCGCAGATGAGACAATTGGTATATTAAAATGTTTTGCCAGGTCGATTACTTCTTTATGGCCTCGAGTATTTTTAATTCCTCCACCAGCTATTATAACTGGTTGTTTTGATTCTAAAATTATTTCAATTGATTTTAATAAATCATGTTCAGATATTTTTGGTATTAATTTTTTTTGGTGCTTATTAAAATATAAAAAATTATAGTTATCTGCTAATATATCTCTTGGAAAATTTACATGCACTGGGCCACATCTATCTGTGGTAGCTATGCTAAATGCTTGATTGAGAACTTCAGAAATTTTACTTGTATGTCTTACAGTGAAGGTTTTTTTTGTGATTGGATCAAATAAAGATTGTTGATCAATTTCTTGAAAGGCATCTTTGCCTTCATGTTCAGTTGATATAGCCCCAGCAAGTGAAATTAAGGGAGAAAAAGCTGCATTAGCTTGAGCTACTCCTGTCACCAAATTAGTAGCCCCTGGACCATTTTGACCTGCTATCATAATACCTGGATTGCCAGATGCGCGGGCATATCCATCCGCCATATGTGTTCCCGTGCGTTCATCTCTTACATCTATAAAATTAATATCTTTTGTATCATAAAGAGCATCAAATAATTCCATTGTTGCTGATCCAATTAAACCAAAAACATACTTAACATTTTCAGCTTTAAGTGATTCTACGACTGCTTGTCCACCAGATAGCTTCTGATGGATATTTTTACTTTTCATTAAGAAGCTTGTTTAATATTTTTTTCACTTTTATTCTTAAAGTGAGGCATAACTTTTTCTGTAAATAATTTTATGCTTCGCATACAATCTTCATGTTTAACACCTGGAAAGTTTGACCATACTTGTAGATTTTGTATATTAAGTTCAGATTGCATTTCTTCAATTTTTTCAATTACATAGTCTACAGTTCCGAAAAGCATGTTGCGTTCATGTAAAAATTCATAAGACAATAATTCTAACTTATGTTCAGTTTTGGGAAGTTCCTCCCCAGGATACATATGAGTTCCAAGACCTCGCCAATGACATACCCAACGCATGTAATTTACCATTTGCTCCCCAGCCATTTCACGTGCTTGGTCCATCGTATCAGCAATAAACATATCTCGAACAACAGCTATTCCATCTCCCATTTGAGCATGTTTTTTTTCAGTTGTTGATTTGGCTTTTTGATAAATCTCAAAACGTTTTTTTAATGACTGAACTGGAGGTATCCACATAATAACTTTGATGCCATTTTTTGCAGCCCATTCTATTGAACTTGGACTATCTACGACCTGCCAAAGTGGAGGGTGTGGTTTTTGTAATGGTTGAGGAACAATACTAATTTTCTCAAGAATTTTGTTTTCCATATTCATAAATTCTGAACTTGGAGGGCTCATATCATGCTCCCATTCAAAGTTTGGAGCAGGGTAAGTATAAAATTCTCCAGAATGATTAAAATGTTTTTCTGTCCATGCTTTTTTCATTATTGATAATGTTTCTTCAAATAAACGAAAGTTTTTCGCTTGGTCTTTCATATCAGCATCAGCGTTCATATTTAAAGCTTCGCGACCATAAATCCCTCTACCAATTCCTGCATCAATTCTTCCATTAGATAATTGATCAAGTAAAGCTATATCTTCTGCTACCCGAATTGGGTTCCAGAATGTAATAATGCTTGCCGCTTGCCCAATACGTATATTCTCTGTTCGCGCAGCAATGTCAGTGCTAAGCATTAGTGGATTAGGACATATTTCCATTCCTTCATGACTAAAATGGTGTTCAGTAAACCAAATAGAATCCCAATTATTTTTATCACAATAAGAAGCAATATCTCTTACTTCTTCTAAAATCTGATTATAACTTTTTTTATTACCCCAGTTAGTTGCATTGCAAAAATAGCCAATTTTCATATTACCTCCCTAGTATTGAAGGCGACCGATCCCACTTTCGCATGAAACGACGAGTTATGTATCGCAAAAAATATATTATGCAAAATTGTCTAAAAAAACAATCAATACATCAAAAAAAATCATTATAAGCTGTGATATTTTGAATAATTCAATAAAAGTGATTATTTTTTAATGATAAAAAACATAATATTTGATTTTGATGGCGTGCTTGTTGATAGTGAAATGTTAGTAGCACGTTCTTTTTCCAGGTATCTTAGCAATCGCAATATCAACTTTACAGAACAAGAATTTTCAGTTTATGCAGGAAAAAAAACTGTTCAAGTTATAGATGAACTTTCAAACAAATTCAGCATTCAAAATAAAGAAGAGTTTTTTGAAGATATCATGAGCATTTCAAATAATATTTACTCTAAAGAATTAACACCTGTGAATGGTGCAAAATTATTTTTGGAACAAAATCATTATAATTATTTTATAGGGTCAAATAGTATAAGGAATAGAATATTATTTGGTTTAAAGAAAGTAGATTTTTTAAATTTTTTTGATATCGATAAGGTTTTTTCTTTTGATATGGTTGAAAAACCAAAACCCCAACCAGATATATATTTATCAGCTATTAATACTCATCAGTTAGATAAAAAAGAATCGGTAGTAATAGAAGATAGCGCTATTGGAGTGCAAGCAGGAGTGGCTGCAGGAATAAAAGTGATAGGTTTAACTGCAGGTGGACATTGGTATACAGATAGATCAGCAAAAGAATTATTAGATGCAGGAGCTATTGTATTAGCTAATTCTTATGAAAGTTTATTAAGAGAGATTAAGAAGCTATGAGTCATGGTCCAAACATTAAAGGTAATCCTTTAAGATTATCAGTTTATTTATTGGTTACCTCTTATGCAGTTGGAGAATTTATACTCCCAAAGTATCTTTTAATATATCCAATTAATTTAATTGGAATTATAGGTTTGATGATTAGTTTAATTTTCTTTTTTTCAGGTTTTAATATTTTTAAATCTTATAAAGAAAATCCTGTTCCAACCTCAACATCAAATCGATTAATTAAAACAGGAATTTTTGCTTATACTCGCAACCCTATTTATGTTTCATTTGTTTTATTTCATTTTAGTATGTTTCTTGTATTTGAAAACGTAATGTATTTTTTAACATCAATTGGTTTGGCTGTCTGGATTCATAACTATGTCATTAAACCAGAAGAAGAATATTTATTGGAAATTTTCTCTGATGAATATAATCGTTATAAGGAAGCAGTAAGTAGATGGATATTTTTTTAGAAACTATAATTTATATTTTAATTTTATAAATTTTTGATTTTTATCAATACTTATGCATAAATCAGAATGAAAAGGTAAAATTTTCATCATCCATTTTGTAATTTTTTCATAATGGGCAACAAATTCTATGACTTCTCTTTTATTCATCAATTTATTTTTTTTATTCTTAAGCATCATTTTTTCTTGTTTTAACCGCCAATTAATAATGAAAGAAAAAGAAGGAGGCTTTAAGTAAATGAGTTTATCAAAATATCCAAATAAAGTAGCATATTGTTCTCTTAAATGTTTATTGAAATAATTTCTCCATATTTTATCCTTATCTTTTTCTTTTTCCAAAGTGTTGATGTTATGAAACAAAAACTTATTACTTAGCGGTGTACAACCACAACACCAACCTTCAAGAATTAATATATCAAAATCTGAAGTAATTTTTTTTATTTTTTTTGTTCTATCATCAGTAAGTTTGTTAAAGATTGGTGTATGAATAGGAAATTTAGATTTATTAAAATCCTTAATATCTATTAATAATTTTTGAATGTCGTGTGTGCCTGGAACTCCCCTTGTTAATAAAAGAGGGTGAATGGTTTCCGATAAATTAATGCGTTCTTTTTTTGTATGATAATAGTTATCGAGGCTTAAACTTAAAACTTTCTTTTTATAAAAAATTTTAAAATTTTTTTCTAAAATATTGGCAAAAGTAGATTTTCCAATTCCTTGTGAACCTGAGATTAAAAATTTTTTCTTTTTTGAATTATTAATATATTCAAATATTGGATGTATATTTTGTTTAATATATTTTATAGAGTATTTTTTATTTGTTATTTCTATTAATTGTTCTTGAATTGATTGAGCAAGATTCATTGACATAAAATTTTATAATTTTGTATTATATTATTTAATTATTATATAAAGAAGCTACAATAATATATGAAATTTCTTTTTGATTTAGGTGGTGTTTTTTTTGATTGGAATCCAAAGCATTTCTTTAAGAATACTTTCTCAAGTTCAGACGAATTAGATTATTTTCTAACAAATGTATGTAATGATGAGTGGAATGTTCAACAAGATGCTGGCCGTTCTATAAAAGAGGCTGAAGAAGAAATAATCCCAAAATTTCCACAATATGAAAAACAAATTAAGATGTATTATGCTAACCATCGCAAAATGATCAAGGGAATTTTTTTTGATTCTATAGAAATACTAGATAAATTAAAAAAAAATAATTATTTTTGTTATGTTTTGTCTAACTGGTCTGCTGAAACTTTTGTTGGTATGACAGAAGACTATCCTTTTTTAAGTCAATTTGATGGTTTATTAATATCTGGTCAGGATAATTTAATCAAACCTGATCCTGCAATCTATAAATTAGCAATACAGAGATTTGATTTGGTTCCAGAGAAAACTGTATTTATAGATGATAGATTAGAGAATATAGACACTGCAAGAAAACTTAATTTTAATACTATTCACTTAATCAACCCAGAGACTATTAAAGTTAATATAAATAAATTTTTAACTTAATCTTTTTTTGGTTATTGCATCAAATAAATGATATTTATTATTCTCAATAGTCAAGGAAACAATTTCATTAGCCTTTAATTTTGTATTTCCATTTTCTCTATAACATAAATTATTATTATTTTGATCAACCCCATAGATAATACTATCAGCTCCTAATTTTTCTATTAAATCAATTTTAACTTTTAATTCTCCATCATCTTTTAATACTAAATTTTCAGGCCTTACTCCAAAGATAATTTCATCATTAGTATTATCTAATTTAGTTTTATAGTTATAATGATTTGATTTAAATATACCTGAATTAAGCGACCCTTTGATAAAATTCATTTGAGGAGTTCCAATAAATTCTGCAACAAATAAGCTTGCAGGGTTTTCATATACTTCGATTGGAGATCCAACTTGTTCAATTATCCCTTCATTAATGACTGCCAATCTATCACCTAAAGTCATTGCTTCAATTTGATCATGTGTTACAAATACACTTGTCACTTCCATTTGTTTTTGTAATTTTTTAATTTCTATTCTAACTTGACCTCTTAATTTAGCATCTAAATTAGATAAAGGTTCATCAAATAAAAAAACTTTTGGATTTCTGACGATTGCTCTGCCCATTGCAACTCTTTGTCTTTGACCTCCCGAAAGTTGCCCTGGTTTTCTTTGAAGATACTCTTTAATTTCTAAAAGCTCTGCAACTTCATTGACTTTTTTATCAATTTTTTGTTTAGAATCTCCTCTATTTTTGAGTCCATAAGCTAAGTTTTTGTATACATTCATGTGGGGGTACAAGGCATAGTTTTGAAAAACCATTGCTATATCTCTTTCTGATGGATCCACTTTATTAATAGTTTTTCCATCAAGAATAATTTCACCTTTGGTTATATCCTCAAGGCCTGCTATCATTCTGAGTAATGTCGATTTACCACAACCACTTGGTCCTACAAAAACCATGAATTCTCCATTTTCTATATTTAGAGAAGTTTTATCTACTGCCTTTGTTCCGTTTGGATATATTTTAGTCACTTCTTCTAATCTTAAAAAACTCATTTATTTCTCCGTTTGAATTAATCCTTTGATAAACCACCTTTGTAAAAACACTACAACAAGGACTGGTGGTATCATAGAAAGTATAATGTATGCAAACCTTTCTGCAACTCTTGGTAAATTTCCTCCTTCATAAGATTCTTGAAATATAATTTTCATACCCATCACGACGGTCCAATATTTTTCATCTGACGTCATAATTAAAGGCCATAAATATTGACTGTATCCGTATACAAACATAAAAATAAACATTGCTGCAATCATTGTTTTAGATAAGGGTAATAAAAAATCTATAAAAAATTTCCAACTGTTAGCACCGTCCAACTTTGCAGCTTCCAGGAGTTCATCAGGTATAGATTTATAAAACTGCCTGAAAAAGAAAGTCGCAGTTGCTGAGGCAACTAATGGAAGAATCAAACCAGTATATGAGTTAGTTAAATTTAAATCAGATACAATTTGGTAACTTGGAAGTATTCTAACTTCTAGAGGAACTAGTAACGTAATAAAAATTAGCCAGAACAGTGGAACAGCTAATTTAAATCTAAAATAAACAATTGCGTAAGCTGACATTGAAGAAATTATTACTTTTACACTGGCAATTCCAAATGCCATAATAAAACTATTAATGAACATACTTGTAGCTGTAATTTCTTGAGAAAAACCACCTTTCTGATTTAGTACTTCATTATAGTTTTTGATTAATTGATCTCCAAGAGTCCATTGCATTCCTTCGGTTAAAACAGTTACATTTTCATGAGTAGAGCTAGCAAATGCTATCCATATAGGGACTACCATTAAAAGAACCCCTATAAAAAGAACAGTATGTGTAGCAAATTGAAATGTTTTATTGTTCATTTTGATTGAAACAATCCTTGGATAAACCAGCGTTGTAAAAAAATTATAATGAATACTGGTGGCATCATTGATAATATTATGTAGGCAAATCTCTCCACTGTGTTTGCCATAAAGATTATTTTCATTCCCATAATAACAGTCCAATATTTTTCTGATGTAGTCATAATAATAGGCCACAAATATTGATTGTATCCGTATACAAACATAAAAATAAACATTGCTGCAATCATTGTTTTAGATAAGGGTAATAAAAAATCTATAAAAAATTTCCAACTGTTAACACCGTCCAACTTTGCAGCTTCCAGGAGTTCATCAGGTATAGATAAATAAAATTGTCTAAAGAAAAGGGTAGCTATGGCTGATGCAGATAGCGGTAAAATCAAACCTGTGTATGTATTTATCAAATGTAGATCTGAAACTATTTGATAACTTGGCATTATCCTTAACTCAAGAGGTACAAGCAATGTAATGAATATTACCCAAAAAAGAGGAACTGCAAATTTAAATCTAAAATAAACTATTGTATAGGCGGCCATTAGTGAAGTTATAATAGTAAGAGTTGCAATTCCTATTGCCATGATAAAGCTATTTAAAAATAATTTTGTTGCAGTAATTTCTTCAGAAAAACCACCTTTTTTATTTAGAACTTGGTCATAATTTTTTGTAAATTGATCACCCACAAACCATTGCATACCATCAGACTGAATTACTGAATTAGAATGCGTAGAACTAGCAAAGATAATCCAAATTGGAACAATCATTAAAAGTACTCCACTGATCAATATAAATTGAGAAAATATTTTAGACGTAGTTTTAAACATTAATTGTAATGAATCCTTCCTTCAATAAATCTAAATTGGAAAACTGTAATTACTAAAACAATCAACATCATAATAATTGATTGAGCGCCAGCACTACCAAGATCAAGACCTCTAAAACCATCAATATAAGCTTTGAAAACAAGTGTTTTGGTTTCCCCACTAGGCGCTCCAATAGTAGTTGTATCAATTATTCCAAGTGTATCAAAAAAAGCGTAAGTAATATTAATAATTATTAAGAAAAAAGTTGTTGGCATTAATAAAGGAAAAGTAATAGTCCAAAATCTTCTAAAGCTACTTTTACAATCTATCACGGAAGCTTCGATTATAGATTTTTGAATATTTTGAAGCCCTGCTAAAAAGAAAATAAAATTTGCACTTATTTGCTTCCAAGATGCTGCAATAAAAACATAAATATATGCATCATGAACATTATCATACCAATCAAAACCCCAAAGATTATGAAAAAAACTATATAGTAAGCCCAATCTTTCACTAAAAAAATAATTAGCTGTCACGCCCACTACAGCTGGAGCAATAGCATAAGGCCATATAAGCAATGTTTTGTATGCGCTTTTACCATGAATAACATTGTTTGCTTGAACAGCTAAAAGCAAACCAATAGAGCAAGAAAAAAAAGTTATTACAAATATAAAAATAAGTGTGAATCTTAGAGCTGTTAAGTATGCAGGATCTGATAAGACGAAAGTAAAATTATCAAAACCTGCAAAATATCTTCCAAAGCCAAATGGATCTTGAATCGTAAAAGCGTCTGTAAAAGTTTGTACAATTGGCAAGTATAAAAAAATTAAAATGATTATAAGTTGAGGAGCAACAAAAAAATATTGTGTAAAGTATGAATTAAATTGTACTTTTTTCATGAATAATAAAGGAGGGCTAAAGCCCTCCTTTAGTTAACATTTTATAGAGTTTTTGCAAACTGTGCTAATAGTTTAGCAGCACCTTTATCCATATTTTTCATTCCTTGTTCAATAGTGATATCACCATTTAACATTTTAGGAATGTTTTCATAAATAACTTCACGAATTTGTGGCCAGTTACCCGCTCTATATCCCCCTGGAATAGTTGAGCCAGTTAAGCTTAACTGTTCTCCTACAGCTTTATGATAAGGAGAGGCAGTGTAAAAACCAATTTCGTTTGCAAGATCTGTTGCTGAGTAAGTTACTGCAGCATAACCAGACATATTATGATAAAATAATTGAATTTCTGGAGTTGTCATGAACTCTGCTAATTTCATTAAAGCAGCATATTCCTCATCTGATTTACCAGATAAAATCCAGTTTGCTGCACCACCAATAAATGTAGGATATGCTTTTCCTCCAGTTAGAGAACTCCAGTAAGGAATGTGATTAACAGTAAAGTTAGGAACAACACCTTTCATGCCACTAAAGGATGCAGCAGATCCAAGCCAGAATGCTGCTTCGCCAGCAATAAAAGGAGCTTGGTTATCTCCCCAAGCACGACCTTTATATTCATACCATCCTTTTTCTTTCCACTCTTTTACTTTTGTATAATGAGTTATAAATTCAGGTGTGTCAGCAAAAAGAGTAGTTGTTGGCACCGCATCATATCCATTATTGCCATCTGTCATTAACAGGTTATGTCTTGAGAAGAAATTTTCAACCCAAATCCAAGGATCATGACTTTGCATTAATGGAATAAATCCAGCATCTTTTATTTGTTGAGCTACCGCTTCAAACTCTTCGTAAGTTTTTGGAACTTCTTCCACACCAGCTTTTTTTAATATATCCATATTTGCATACATCAAACAAGTTGAACTATTGAATGGAATTCCAATCATTTTTCCATCTGAGTCAGCATAGAAGTTTCTTATTCCAGGAATATAATCATCTTTATTGAAATTCACTCCGTATTCATCTGCCATATCTTCAAACGGATAGACAACACCGTTCTTGACTTGGGCAACCATGATAGCTGCACCTGCATCATAAATTTGAACCATATGCGGATGTTCATTAGCTCTATAAGCCGCAATGAATGCTGCTAAAATATCTTCATAACTACCCTTGCTAGTAGGAATTAATTTAGACTCATCTTGAGTAGCATTCCATCTATTTGCAATTTCATTGATAATTGATTCTAGTTTTCCAGTATGTCCATGCCAATAGTGAAGCTCAATTGGAGCAGCAACACTTGGAGCTGATAAGAAAACTAAGGTAATTAAAGCTACAAAAGCTCTAAATAATTTTTTCATATTTCCTCCTAATTATTATAAATAAATAAAATACAATCTTTTAATTCAATGTCCAATCAATTAAATGAAAAAGATGACATATTTGTAAGATTATTAAATAAAATAATGATTATATTTTATATTATTAGGATAATTAAAAATCATTTAAACAACATAATATTAATATTTTTTAATAATGCTATTTTATTTTTATAAAAAATTCCAATCCTCTTTATTTTATTTCAAGAACTTGATTTTCCAGAAGATTATTATTTTTACAATTAAATAATTGAATATAAGCTTTATCACCTAATAATAAATATGTAAAAGCAACAATGTAGAGTTAATTATTACATCTTCTGCAGGTAAATAATATGAATAAAATATATGATATTTTTATAATTGGTGGAGGCATAAATGGCGCTGGTATTGCTAGAGATGCTGCTGGGAGAGGGCTAAGAGTTTGTATAGCAGATAAAGGAGAAATTGGTGGCGCTACTTCTTCATGGTCAACAAAATTAATTCATGGTGGTTTAAGATATCTAGAAAATTATGAATTTAAATTAGTTAAAGAGTCTTTAAAAGAAAGAGATGTTATTCTTAATATCGCTCCTAATATTACAAAAATAATACCTTTCATTATTCCTCATTCAAATAAGCTTCGTCCTGCTTGGTTGATTAGAATTGGAATGTTTTTATATGATTATTTGGGAGGCAAAACAGTTGTTCCTAAATCAAAAAAAATTAATTTAATAAAAGAATATCCTAATTTATTAAAAGATAAATTTACTAAAGGATTTCAATATTATGATGTTCAGGTTGATGATAAAAAATTAACCCAACTTAATGCTCAAGATGCGCAAAAAAAAAGTGCCTTAATATTAGAGAATATAAAGGTAGTTAATGTAAAAAGATTTCATGATCATTGGAAAATTTATTTAGAAAACGGTCTAGTTATAACATCTACAATCCTTATTAATGCAGCTGGTCCGTGGATTAATGAAATTGTAAAAAATATTTTAAAAATATCTTCAAAAAAATCTATAAGATTAGTTAAAGGCAGTCATATTATTATTAATAAATTGTATGAACAAGAAGTAGCTTTTACTCTTCAGAATGATGATAAGAGAATTGTGTTTGTGATACCTTACAAGGAGAGCTTTTCTTTAATTGGAACAACCGAAGTAGAGGTTGATTCACCTGAGAATCCCATAATTAGTAAGAATGAAATTCAATACTTACTTTCTATAGTAAATAATTATTTTCAAAAACAAATTGATGAAACAGATATTATTGAAACTTATGCAGGAATACGGCCACTGATTGAAGACTTTAAAGAAGCATCAAAAGTTACACGTGATTATATTTTTGATCTAAATGTTGAAAGTAATTTAGCACCACTACTCAATATTTATGGAGGTAAATTAACAACTTATAGGATATTATCAGAGAAGGTTTTAGATGAGTTAAAATATTTTTTGCCTCGAAATATTGGAAAACCTTGGACTGATAAAAAGACATTAATTTGATTTATTGTCAATATTTCTAATGTATTTTGTAATAAGAAATAAACAATATTGTCATTTTTTATTAATTATTCACTATATTCAATTTAATATCTATGTAATATATTCTAAATTAATCATTAATTTTTTGGAGGATTTTTAATATGAAAAAAATATTACCAATTCAAATTTTATCAAAGTTTTTTCTTGTATTAGTAGTTAGTTTTCTAAGTTTTGGAAATATTGCTATTGCTGCAGAAGATTGCCATAGAGGAACGCTTGATGTAGCATATTGTGATCGTAACATGGATCAAACTGCTGATTTACCTCTTAATCAAGATGAATGGGTTGATCCTAGTACTTTAATATTTACGTATACACCTGTCGAAGATCCCGCAGTGTATTCTAATATTTGGGAAAGTTTTGTTGATCACTTATCAAAGACAACTGGAAAGAAAGTCGTTTTTTTCCCTGTAGAATCTAATGCAGCACAGTTAGAGGCGATGCGTTCTGGCAGATTGCATGTTGCTGGATTTAATACCGGTTCTAATCCAATAGCAGTAAGTTGCGCTGGTTTTGTGCCATTTGGAATGATGGCCTATAAAGATGGTTCTTTTGGATATGAGATGGAAATAATCGTTCAAGCTGATAGTCCTATACAATCTGCATCAGAGATTAAAGGTAAGACAATGGCGTTTACATCTCCAACTTCTAATTCAGGCTTCAAAGCGCCTTCAGCAATATTAAAAGGAGAGTTTGGTTTAGTAGCTGATAGAGATTTTACTCCTACTTTTTCAGGTAAGCATGACAATTCTATTCTAGGTGTTTATAATGGAGATTATGAAATCGCATCAATTGCAAACTCTGTATTAGAAAGAATGGTAAGAAGAGGAGTCATTGAAGCAGACAAATTAAGAACTGTCTATAAATCTGCCACTTTTCCTACAACTGGGTATGGACATGCCCACAACTTACATCCAGAATTAGTTGCAAAAGTGAAACAAGCTTTTTGGACTTTTCCATGGAGTGAAGATGAACTTTTTGTTAAAGAATTTAAAAAAGCAGATCAATTTATTGGTATAACTCATAAATTTGATTGGGCAGTAATTCGACAAATTGATGCAGCTAACGAAGTAAGTTACGACTGTAAATAATTAATAATTTTTTAAATTTATTGTGCCTCTTTATTTAGAGGCACAATTTAAACTCAAAATGGTTATCAAATGTTGCGCTTAGAAAAATTATCAAAACAATATAAGACTGGTGATCAGGCACTTAAAGCTGTTGATCTTGAAATTCCAAAGAGTCAAGTAATTGCATTGATTGGTCCTTCAGGAGCAGGTAAATCCACTCTTATTAGATGTATTAATCGTCTTGTTGAGCCAACATCAGGCAAAGTATATTTAGGTGATTTAGAATTAACATCCTTATCTTCCAGAAATTTACGAAAAAATCGTCGTAGAATGGGAATGATTTTTCAAGAATATGCTTTAGTGGAACGATTAACTGTTATGGAAAATGTTTTATCAGGAAGACTCGGTTATGTTGGTTTTTGGAGAAGTTATTTTCGAAAATTTCCTCAAGCAGATATTAAAGAAGCTTATAGATTGCTAGATCGTGTAGGCCTGATTGATATGGTTGATAAAAGGGCTGATGAATTATCAGGGGGACAACGTCAAAGGGTAGGTATTTGTAGAGCTTTAATTCAAAATCCTGATCTTCTTTTAGTTGATGAACCAACTGCAAGTTTAGATCCAAAAACCTCTCGACAAATTATGCGACTTATAAATGAATTATGTGAAGAACGTGAATTGGCAGCAATAATTAACATACATGATGTACAGCTAGCTCAAATGTTTTCCCAACGTGTTGTGGGATTAGAATTAGGATCTATAGTTTATGATGGTCCTCCAGATGGTCTTACACCAGAAGTATTAACACAAATATACGGCGAAGAAGATTGGACAGCAACTATTGAAAAAGTTGAAGATGACGAAGAAGAAATAACTTAAAAAATATGAATTCAAAAGCTGAATTAATAAATTACCCTCTTCAATGGAAGAAGCCACCATTTATAAAAAATATTAAATTAAGATGGGCTATATTCTTAGGCTCTCTGATTTATCTGATTGCTGCATTAGGCAGTATGGAAATTGATGTGATTAGAATATTAGAAGGTATTCCTCGTGGGAAAAGATTTTTTGAATCTTTTTTTCCACCAAATTTTGCAGATCACAGAGGAGTAGTATGGGAAGGAATACTTGAAAGTGTTTGGATGGCAATCATTTCCACAGTTGCTGGTATAGCTTTATCAGTTCCTATTGGTCTGGGTGCAGCAAGAAATTTAGCCCCTTCATGGGTATATTTATTTTGTAGAGGTGTGATTGCTGGATCTAGAACTTTTCCTGAAATTATATTAGCAATATTTGCCGTAAAATTATTTGGTTTTGGTCCTTTTGCTGGATTTATAGCATTATCGATTGGAACTATAGGGTTTTTTGCAAAACTCCTAGCTGAAGACATAGAGAATATGAGTGAAGAGCAGGCAGAAGCTATAAAAGCTACAGGCGCTAGTTGGTTTCAATGGATAAATTATGCTATCCAACCTCAAGTAATGCCTAGGATGATAGGTCTTTCTGTTTATCGATTAGATATTAATTTCAGAGAGTCAGCAGTAGTAGGAATTGTTGGAGGTGGAGGAATTGGGGCTACTTTGAATACAGCATTTGCACGTTATGAATTTGATACAGCAGCTGCTATTCTTTTTGTGATAATAGCTATTGTGATGGTGCTTGAATATATTTCTGGATATTTAAGAAAGTGGGTGCAGTAATGCCAACAATAGAAAATCAAACGGGATTAAGTTGGAAACATCGAACTACTAAAAAGCAATTACTTATTTGGCTAGGATGGCTTATAGGTATTTCTATCGTAGTCTTTGCTTGGCAATTGATATCAGAAAAAACTGTATGGTTTTTTGTTCAAGATGCACCAAAACAAGCTGCAGATATAGGTTCAAGGATGGTACCTCCTAAATGGTCTTACATGTCAAAATTGATAAAACCTGTTTGGGATACAATTAATATAGCTACGATAGGAACTATTATTGCAATTATAATAGCAGTACCAGTAGCTTTTTTAGCAGCTCGGAACACTACGCCACATAAAATATTTAGAGTAGCAGCTCTTTTTATTATTGTATCATCTCGATCAGTAAATTCTTTAATTTGGGCTTTGATGTTGGTATTCATTTTAGGTCCTGGAATATTGGCAGGAACGATTGCCATTGGACTTCGTTCAATTGGTTTTTGTGCTAAACTTTTATATGAGGCGATAGAAGAAATTGATCACTCACAGGTAGAGGCAATTGAAGCCACTGGTGCACAATCCTCTCAAAAAATATTGTATGGTATTATTCCTCAAGTATTACCGACAATTGCAGGAATAGCAATTTATCGTTGGGACATTAATATTCGCGAATCAACTATTTTAGGGCTCGTAGGCGCCGGAGGGATAGGTCTTCAATTAAACGGCTCTATTAATACATTAGCTTGGACACAGGTCTCAATGATTTTGATAGTGATTTTATTGACTGTTTTAGTTTCTGAATGGGTATCTGCTAAAATAAGATACGCTATTATATAAAGAGTTTTTATTTAAGTTAAAAAATAAAATTATAAGATGAAAATATCACAAAATGCATTTTTGAATACACACAAGAGCAGAGTAGTTTGCTTGAGGAATACTTCTTTAGGAGGAAATAATATGAAACTCTCTGCTCAACACAAATTATATTATATAAGTATGTATGAGCAATATATTACAAACGAATCGGTAATTTTTCTTAAAAAATTACAAGAAAAAAAATACCGATTCCATTAAAAAAAGAACTAATTAAAAGCCTGTTGATCCTGATCAAATAAATGACAACGTGAAGCAATAAAGCCTACCTTCACTATGTCACCAACTTTAATGTTTGAGTCACCAGCAGTTTCAACTACTAAAGGCTCACCCTCTTTTTCTAGGTAAAGGAAAGAGCCTGATCCTAGTTTCTCTACAACAAATACTTTACTTTCCCAGTTAGCATCACCATCTTGGTTTATAAGTAGGTGTTCTGGTCGAATACCTAACTGCACACTATCGCCTATTGATACATTAGATGAAGTTTTAGGAACTGAAATTTTACTTGATTTAAACAAGTCAACTTCAGTAGCATTATTATTAGTACTTATAATTTTAGAAGGTATAAAATTCATTTTTGGTGAACCAATAAATCCTCCAACAAATAAATTTTTTGGATTGTTGTACATTTCCATAGGAGAGCCATTTTGAGAAACAATGCCTTCGTCAAGAACTACAATATCATCTGCTAATGTCATAGCCTCTGTTTGATCATGCGTCACATAAATCATTGTGGCGTTTAATTGATCATGCAATTTTGCTAATTCCACACGCATCTGAACCCGGAGGGCCGCATCAAGGTTTGACAAGGGTTCGTCAAACAAGAATACTTTTGGTTTTCGTGTAATAGCCCTTCCAATAGCAACACGCTGTCGCTGACCACCTGACAATTGTTTTGGTTTACGCTGTAAATAATCCTCAATTTGCAAAATGCGTGCTGCTTCTTGTACACGTTCATTGATTTCGTCTTTTGAGCGTTTCTCTAATTTTAATCCAAATGCCATATTATCAAATACAGTCATGTGCGGATATAATGCATACGATTGAAATACCATGGCTATGTTTCGTTGTTTGGGTGGAAGATCATTTACTATCTGTCCATCAATAGAGATAGTCCCAGAGTTAATATCCTCTAAACCTGCTATCATTCGCAGCATCGTTGATTTACCACAACCACTCGGTCCAACCAAAACTGTAAAAGATTGGCTTTTAATGTCGAGAGAGATGTCTTTAATTACGTGCACATCACCGTAATATTTATTAATCGTATTTATATTTATATCTGCCACTTCATCCTCCTTTGAGCGATCTTTCAAGCGATGTTTTAACTTAATTGAATATTAAATAAGAAGCAACTAAATTAAATAACCAAGATGCTGTTTTTGGATTTCAATCATATTATCCAACATTTTTTCAGCAGCAACGGCGTTATCAACTACAGGATCAGCTAGGAGAGCTTTCAGAGCTTTAGATTTAGATTTTTCTAATATGGCTTCTGCTGTTAATCGCATAACACTAGTTTGATTCATCAACAATGAAGCAAAATCAGAAGGGTAATTCTCGAGTTTTACACCATTCACACAATTTTTATTTACAATCCCAGGAACCTCAACAACGATGTTTTCTGGTAAATGTTCAATATATCCTTTATTAGGAAGATTAACGGCTGCTTCTTCGTAATTAAGATCATTTACTATACCTTCAATAATTGCAACTATTCTCTCTTTAGGTTTTTTAGTAAGATCAAAATAATCACAATATGAATCTTCTGATTCATAAAATGTCAGACAGTGTTTTCGGTATTTGGTATAAAAATCTAAGATCGCTTCATGATCGGCCACACTATAAGCCCATTGAATATATTCTCCTAAATGGCTGTCTGTTGTAATTGGAAGATAATTATACCTATTAAAGAGCTCAAAAAATACGCCTCTCTCGCCCCCAGGTTTTTGTGATTGCACCTCATGATCGTTAATATAGTTTTTAAAATAGCTAGGTCCTTTTTCTCTTATGACAGGATAAGCATCATTACCACTGTCCTTGTATCTTGCTTCTACAAGAATGCTAAAATGATTCAATCCACCTGCCCTGTATTCAATGTTATCAAAAGGAGTTTCCATGATATCCGGCAACTGTCTTTCCATAGAAGAAATCTCATGGCAAAGACCGACAAATTTCATCTCTGGATATTTTGTAGTTATCGTCTGGCATACACGTTGCATCGGATTTGTGTAATTGAATACAAATGCATTTGGGCAGATTGCATTAATGTCATCACAGATTTCCACTATTGGAGGCGTGACTCTAAGTGAATGAAAGAGACCTCCAGGACCTCCATTCTCTCCGAATACTTGTTTAAAACCATACTGGAGTGGAACTTTCCAATCCTGATCCCACAGATCAAATCTTGGAGCTACTTCAATTGAGATAATGCAAAAATTAGCATCTTTTAAAGCTTCTTTACGAGAAGTTGTTGCTTCAATTGTAAAATCTAAATTTAATTGCTCTTTATAATTTTTTGCGATGGTTTCTGAATTTTTAAGCGCATCTGCATTAATATCATGAAGAACAATTGTACTCCCAGCAAGTGTTTTTGATTTAAAAATATCACCGATTGTTCCCAGGCCAAAATTTGTACTACCAGCTCCAATTAAAATGATTTTTTTTTGCATATTAATCTTTTACAGAACCAGTTTATAACCATAAAATAAAGATAAAATATCAAAAATTAACAAATATTTAATAGTTTGTATTAATCTTTAAAGATAAATATAAGGCAAATTTATGAAATTAGTTATTGTTGGTACTGGTTATGTAGGATTGGTTTCTGGTCTTTGTTTTGCAGAATTTGGATACGAGACAGTATGCGTTGATAAAGATGAGAAAAGAATTGAAACTCTTAAAAATGGAGAATGTCCATTTTATGAACCTGGTTTACAAGATCTATTAACAAAACATACAAAGGATACAAAATTATTATCACTTACTTCTTCTATAGGAGAAGCAATGAGCGGTGCTAAAGTTGTGTTTATAACAGTAGGTACACCAACAAAGCGTCTTGAAGATGAAGCAGATCTTTCTTATGTTTACAAAGTGGCAGAAGAGATTGCTGTTAACATTAAAGATTATTGTCTTGTGGTTACAAAATCAACTGTACCTGTGGGCACAACTAGAGAAATCAATACTATATTATCTGCTAAAATTGATAAAAATAAATTTGATACTGTCTCTAATCCAGAGTTTTTAAGAGAAGGTTCAGCTATTAATGATTTTATGCGACCTGATCGTATTGTAATAGGTTGTGATTCCAGTAAGGCAGAAATAATAATGCGCGAATTATATCGACCATTATATCTGTTAGAAACTCCAATTGTCGCTACAACAATTGAAAGTGCAGAAATTATAAAATACGCATCTAATAGTTTTTTAGCTACTAAAATAGCCTTTATTAATGAAGTTGCTGATTTATGTGAATCTGTTGGCGGTAATGTTCAGGATGTTGCAAAGGCTATGGGTTTAGATAAGAGAATAGGGCCAAAGTTTTTACATGCTGGCCCTGGATTTGGAGGATCATGCTTTCCAAAAGATGTTAAAGCTTTTACTGCAACAGCTAAAAAATTAAATATTAATTTATCTATAATAGATGCTGTTAATTACTCTAATCAAAGAAGACCTGAGCAAATAGTTTCAAAAATTTCAAAACGTTTTAATGATAAAGTTAAAGGTAAAACATTTGCTGTTTTAGGATTAAGTTTTAAACCTAATACTAATGATGTCCGTGATTCAACCTCAATGATTATTGCAGAGTCTCTCTATAATAAAGAAGCTATTATCAAGGCTTATGATCCACAAGCAATGATTAATGCAAAAAACAAGTTACCTCAATTAATTTTTTGCACTTCTGTAACTGAGGCATGTAAAGATGTTGATGCTATTATTATTGCAACAGAGTGGAATGAATTCCGTGCTCTTGATTTAAAAGAATTAAAAAAACATATGAAAAGTAAAATAATTTTTGATTTAAGAAATATTTATAATAAAGATGAGCTTATTAATCAACAGTTCGAATATTATGGCATTGGAAAATAATCTTTCATTAGAAAAATTTAATCCTGAAGTACTCCGTGAATATGATATTCGAGGTATAGTAGGTCAAAATTTAACAGATAATACTGCTTACACAATTGGTAGAACATTTGGACAAGTTATCTGTAGTCAATTTAATGAAAAAACTATAGTCGTAGGTTATGATGGCAGATTAACATCACCAAAACTGCATGATGCTCTTTGTGAAGGGTTAATTAAAAGTGGTGTGAATGTTAACAGCATTGGAATGGGGCCAACACCCATGATCTATTTTGCTCATTATCATCTAAATTCTGATGCTGCTATTATGGTTACAGGATCCCATAATCCTCCTGAATACAATGGCTTTAAAATGGTGCTTAATAAAAATTCATTTTATGCAGAAAATATTCAAAAATTACAAATAATAATTAAAGATCTTAAAACTATTAAAGAAGAAGGTACTATAAAAAAAATTAATCTTTTAGAAGATTATGTTTTAAGAAATTTACAAAATATCAAACTTAAGAAAAAAATAAAAATAGCTTGGGATATTGGAAATGGTGCAATGGGTTCCGTTATTGATATGTTTACAGCTAAACTCACTAATGCTGAACATATAGTGATTAATAAAGATGTTGATGGAACTTTTCCCAATCATCATCCAGACCCTACTGTTCCTAAAAATATGGAGCAGTTGATAGAGGCGGTTAAAAAAAATAATTGTGATATAGGTCTTGCTTTTGATGGAGATGGTGATCGTTTGGGTGTTATTGATAATAAAGGAAAAATTATCTGGGCCGACCAATATATGCTTTTATTAGCAAAAGAAATTGCTACACTCTATGATAATCCTAAGATTATAATGGATGTTAAATGTTCAAAAGTTTTTTTTGATGAATCACGAAAATTTAATTGTGAACCTATTATGTTTAAAACTGGTCACTCACCTTTAAAAGAAAAAATGAAAGAATTAAACTCTCCTCTATCTGGAGAAATGAGTGGCCATGTTTGTTATAGTGATGATTTTTATGGATATGATGATGCTATGTACGTAGGTTTAAGATTGTTAAGAGTTTTATCAAGCGAACAAAAAAAACTTGATGAATTAATATCTATTTTTCCTAAAACTATATCTACTCCAGAAACTAGATTTGATGTTGATGAAAGTAGAAAATTTATTATTATTGAAGAAATAAAAGAGCGTTTAAAAAATACTGATGGAGAGATAATTGATATTGATGGTATTCGTGTTCAAAATAATATGGGATGGTTTTTAATACGTGCGAGTAATACTCAAAATCAATTAACCTGTAGAGCCGAAGCTTTAAATAAAAAAGACTTGATAACTTTAACTAATTTAATTGAAAAACAGCTAAAATTAAGTGGTGTTAATATTCAATTTAACCACGAATAAAGCAATCACGCTTATATTTTTTTAAACGTGAGCATGCTGTTTGAGCATCTTTTTTAGAAAAAAATTGAAAACGTGACTCATATAGTTGTTTTCCATTACTTTTGATAAGAGCAACTTTAGCCTCTTTGGTTTTAGTAGTTATAGGATATTTTTTTTTTATTAATTTTAAATGCTTTTCAGCATTATTTTTATATCTAAAAGTTCCTACAACAATTTTGTATTTTCTTTTATTTTTCTTATTCGCTTTTATAATCTGTTTTGTTAAATTTGTTTTTTTTGTTTGAATATTTAATTTTTTAAAAGACTTATTCATTAAAAAAGTTAATGTTTGATCACGTTGTTTCCCTGTATTACCTCCAAAATAAATACCTATTAGTCTTTTATTTTGTCTAACTGCAGAAAAAGCGAGTTGAAATCCTGATGCTTTTATATAACCTGTTTTGATTCCATCACCACCTTCATAAGATTGCATTAGACGATTGTGTGTCTTGTAAGTTTTACCTTTCCATACAAATTTTTCATGACTGAAAAGTTTATATTCTTCTGGAAAGTTTGAGATTATGGCATGAGAGAGTTTAGCTATATCACGAGCAGTAGTCATTTGTGCTCGGTTAGGAAGCCCTGAAGCATTTTTAAATGTTGTTTTATGCATTCCAATTTCTTTTGCATATTTTGTCATGAGTTTTGCAAATTCTATCTCTGTTCCTGCTATATGTTCAGCTATAACTGTAGCGACATCATTTGCTGACTTAATAATTAATGCCATTACTGCATCCTCTACGGATATTGAAGATCCTTCCTCTAAATAGAGCTTGGTTGGTGATTGAGAAGCTGCTGTTTTAGAAACTTTCAGTGATGTCTCCCATGAAAGTTTATTTTTATGCAAATAATCAAAAGTAATATACAGTGTCATTAATTTGCTAAGCGAGGCAGGAAAATTAAGTGTATCAGCGTTGACCTCAAATAAAACTTCTTTGGAGTCGTAATCAATAATAATAGCTGCCCTTTTTGCAAAAAGAGAAGTAGATGAAACAGTTAATATGATGAAAATTAAGAGTTTAATAAATATAAGCAGTTTTTTCATGAAAATTGTACTTCCTTATCATATACTTTTCGTAATTCACAAATAGAAATATCTTTTATTTCATATAAAAATTACTATGTAATATATGTATTATGAAAAAGCTAGTTTCTGAAATATCTAATAATAATCAAAATAATGAGTCATTAAAAGGTGTTCTGTTAGATTCCAAACCAAAAACAAAAAAACCATCTATGTACAATGTTATTTTACTTAATGATGACTATACCCCAATGGAGTTTGTTGTTATGGTTTTAGAAAAAATTTTTAATAAAAAACAAGAGGAGGCAACTCAAATCATGTTACATGTTCATAAAAATGGAATTGGTATCTGTGGTACATTTACCTATGAAGTAGCTGAGTCAAAGTGTAAGGTTGTAATAGATATGGCAAAAAAGAATGAGCACCCCCTTCAGTGCACAATGGAAAAATCATAATGTTATCAACAAATTTAGAGAAAACGCTGAGAGACGCTTATCAGTTAGCAACTTTAAATAAACATGAATTTGTTACAATGGAACATCTGCTATTTTGTCTTATTGATGATAAAGATGCATTAAGCGTTTTAAATGCATGTGGTATTGATATTTTTTTATTACGTAAAAATTTAGATGAATTTATTTCTAAAGAGTTAAAAAATCTTCAAGAAAATTTTTCAGGTGAGCCCAAATTAACAAATAGTTTTCAAAGAATTCTGCAACGTGCCGCTATTCATGTTCAATCAAGTGGAAGAGAAGAAGTAACAGGAGCAAATATGTTAGTTGCAATTTTTTCTGAAAAAGAAAGTCACGCTGTTTATTTTCTTAAAAAACAGAATATGTCACGACTAGATGCAGTTCAGTATATTTCCCACGGTATTGCTAAAGTTAAAGATGGAAATCAAAATGAACATATTGATGAGGATATAATTGATGGTAAATCCTCTAATCAAAAAATAAAAAATACTCTTGATGAATTTTGTATTAATTTAAATTTGAAAGCTGAAAAGGGTGGAATTGATAATTTAATTGGCAGAAAAAATGAAATTGATAGAACTATTCAGATACTATGTCGTCGTCAAAAAAACAATCCTCTATTTGTTGGAGACGCAGGAGTTGGGAAGACTGCCATAGCAGAAGGTTTAGCAAAAAGAATTGTTGAAAAAGATGTTCCAGACATTATTTTAGATGCTGTAATTTATTCTCTTGATATGGGCGCTCTTCTTGCTGGCACAAGATACAGAGGGGATTTTGAAGAACGATTAAAAGAAGTGTTAAAAGAACTTCAAAAAGAAAAAAAAGCTATTCTTTTTATTGATGAAATACACACAGTAATTGGAGCAGGTGCAACAAGTGGTGGTTCCATGGATGCTAGTAATTTACTTAAACCATCTTTAGGGAATGGAACTCTTCGTTGTATCGGTTCAACAACCTATAAAGAATTTAAAAATTATTTTGAAAAAGACAGAGCTCTTGTAAGGCGTTTCCAAAAAATAGATATTAAAGAACCGACGAAGGATGAGGCAATAAAAATATTACAAGGTTTAAAAAGTTATTATGAAAATTACCATGATATTAAATACTCAAGTAGAGCAATTATTAGTGCTGTAGAGTTGTCCAATAAATATATTGGTGACCGGAAACTTCCTGATAAGGCTATAGATGTAATCGACGAAGCAGGAGCTTCACAATATTTATTGCCAACATCTAAGAGAAAAAAAATGATTACAGAAAAAGAAATAGAATCAGTAGTAGCTTTAATCGCTCGTATACCTCCCAAAAGTGTTAGTCATGATGATAAAGAAAGTTTGTTGAGTTTAGAGGGTGATTTGAAAAACTTTGTCTTTGGTCAAGATAAAGCTATAGAAGAATTATCATCATCTATCAAATTAGCGCGTGCTGGTTTAAGAGAAGACGGAAAACCTATCGGTTCTTACTTGTTCTCTGGACCAACTGGAGTTGGCAAAACAGAAGTTGCAAGACAATTAAGTAAAACTCTTGGAGTGAAATTACTTCGTTTTGATATGTCAGAATATATGGAAAGGCATACAGTGAGTCGTCTAATAGGTGCACCACCTGGATATGTAGGGTTCGACCAGGGTGGTTTGTTAACTGATGGTGTCGATCAGCATCCACATTGTGTTTTATTGCTTGATGAAATTGAAAAAGCACATTTTGATTTATTCAATATATTATTACAAGTAATGGATTACGGTAAGCTTACAGATCATAATGGTAAATCTGTAGATTTTCGTAATGTAATTTTGATTATGACAACAAATGCAGGAGCAATTGATATATCAAAAAAAGGTATAGGATTTAATTCTTACAGATCCAATACAGATAGTAATGAAGAAATTAAAAAGATTTTTTCTCCAGAATTTAGAAATAGAATTGACTCTACTATTCATTTTAATCATTTAACTAAAGAAGTTGTTCTAAATATTGTTGATAAATTTATTATTGAAATTGAAGCTCAGTTAGATGAAAAAAAAGTAACTCTATCAATTGATAGTCAAACTAAAGAATATTTAGCTGAAAAAGGTTATGATGAGGTATATGGAGCAAGAGAATTAGCAAGAATAATCCAAGAAAAAATTAAAAAACCGATAGCAGAAGAATTAATTTTTGGATCTATTTCAAAAGGTGGATATGTAGAAATTACCTTTAAAGAAGGAGAAATCAATTTTAATTATTCTAGTAAACAAGATCAAAAAAAAGAATTAGTTTGAATTTTTAAAAGGAGCAAATTGCTCTAAATCTAACTTTTGTTTATTCATTAAATATATTTCATGATCTAAATATTGATTAATAGCTTTGCTAAATTCCTGATCTTTTATCCAATGTAAGCTCCATGTTTTTTCTGGCATATAGCCTCTTTGCAGTTTGTGTTCACCTTGCGCGCCTGCCTCAACGATTTTAATATTATTTGCAATAGCATAATCAATTGCCTGATAATAACATAATTCAAAATGAAGATAGGGTATATCATAAAGTGTTCCCCACAATCTTCCATAAAGATGTGTTGAACTTATAAAATTAATAGCTGCTGCAATCATAATCTTATCTTTATAGGCAACAATAAGAATAATTTTATCAGTAAAGTTTTTTCCTATCTCATAAAAAAACTTTTTAGATAAATACGTTGACCCCCATTTTTTTCTTGTTGTATTAAGATAACATTTATAAAAAAAATCCCAATGTTTTTTTTTTATATTATTAGCAGTTAAAAGTTTAACATTGAGTCCATTTGTGACCAAGCATAGACGTTCTTTTTTTATAACTTTTCTTTTCCTAGATGAAAGCGTTTTTAAAAAATCATTGAAGGATTTATAATTGTTGTTTTTCCAATGGAACTGAATTCCTTGTCGAATGAGTAACTCATTATTTTCTTTCTTTATTTTTGAAGGGTTTGGTACAAAGTTAAAATGTAATGAGGAAACATTATTTTTTTTTGTTTGATCGATTATCCTATTTATAATTTCTATTTTTTTTGTAAATTTGTCTTTAATAATTTCACTAATTAGTATTCTTTCTCCAGTTACGGGAGTAAAAGGAATAGCTGATTGTAATTTAGGATAATAATTTAATCCATGTCGGTGATATGCATCAGCCCAAGCATGATCAAAAATGTACTCTCCAAAAGAATGTGATTTTATATATAATGGACAAATAGCTATAATTTTATTTTTATTATTTCTCTCAATGTAATGAAATGGTTGCCAGCCTGTTTTGGAATTAGCGCTCTGACTATTTTCTAAAGCAGCTAAAAATTCGTAGCGTGTAAAAGGATGATCTAATCCTACACATTCATTCCAATCTTCAGCTTTAATAGAATTAATAGATTTAACAAAAAAAAAATTGTCAGAAGGACTGACCATAAAACTATTTTATTTTTATAATTGCATCAATTTCAACAGCAATATTCATAGGTAAAGAATTAGAACCTACAGCAAATCTTGTATGCTTTCCTTGCTCACCAAAAATATTAACTAATAAATCTGATGCACCATTAATAATTTTTGGTTGATTTGTATACCCATCTTTACAGTTAACAAATCCTCCTAACTTTATAAAGTTTTCAAGTCTATCCCAATCTCCATTAATACTTTTACGTAAAGAGGCTATTATATTTAGACAGCATATTTCAGCAGCTAAAATACCATCTTCTTCAGATACATCGTCACCTACTTTACCTGTATAAATTATCTTTCCATTTTGAATAGGAGCTTGTCCAGATACATAAACTAAATTATCTATAACTTTGAAGGGGACATAGTTTGCAATTGCGGCAGGAGGTTCTGATATAATTAAACCTAAATCCTTGATATTTTTTTCAAACACGTGCATTAAGTTTCATATAAAACATTTTTAGAGAAGGTAAAGAGATCTTATATGAATAAATTAAAAATATTGTTTTTTCTATGCCTAGTGTTTTCAAATATTTTTTTACTAGGGAGTGTTTCAATGGCAAACGAAGATAGAGATTTAATACATATGACGTTAAAAGATGGACTTGTTATAATTGAGACACGTCCAGATTTAGCCCCAAAACATGTAGCTCAAATCAAACAATTAATTAATGAAGGTAAGTATGATGGTGTTGTTTTTCACCGTGTTATTGAAGGTTTTATGGCTCAAACAGGTGATGTAGAATTTGGTAATTCATCAAATGATAAGTTTAATTTAGGTAGAGCCGGAACCGGTGGATCAAGTTTGCCTGATATAGAAGCTGAATTTTCTGATGCTAATCATACTAAAGGAACATTATCAATGGCTAGAGCACAAAATCCAAACAGTGCAAATAGCCAATTCTTTATTTGTTTCCAAGATTGTTCATTCTTGGATGGGCAATATACTGTTTGGGCACAAGTTATTGAAGGAATGGATTTTATTGATAATATTACAAGAGGGGAACCACCTCAAAATCCTGATAAAATTATAAAAATGGAGATCATTAACAAATAAAAATATGTTTGTAGCTGATTTGCACAATGATCTTGTTCAAAGGGCAATGATTGGTGAGGATGTTAGCAAATTTAGCAAGTTAGGTCACACCGATCTTGAACGTTTGGTAGCTTCTTGTATTGATTTTGAAATTTTGATTATTTGGGTATCATCCTTACCCAAAGCAGAAAGTGCATTTAAACATGCAAATTTGATGTATGATAAAATTGAAGAATTAGCATCAAGCAGTGTTTTAGTTTCAATTCCAAAAACTATAGATGAAATTTTAGAAAATAAAAAAAAAAATATTTTATCTATTCCCATAGCCATGGAAGGTGGCGAAGCTATTGAAAATTCTATTGAAAAATTACATTATTTTATTGAAAGAGGTATATTTTATTTGGGACCGACATGGAATCATTCCTTAGATTGGGTTAGTTCTGGATATGATGAGGTGCATAATAAAGATAAAATTAAGCACTTAGGATTAAGTAAATTTGGTAAAGAAGTTGTTTATACATGTAATGATAACAATATAATAATTGATATGTCTCATATAGGAGAGAAAAGTTTTTGGGATATAGCAGCTATTACTAAGAAACCTTTTATTGCTTCTCATTCAAGTGTTCACAAACTATTTCCTCATTTTAGAAATCTTAAAGATGATCAAATTTTAGAAATTAAAAGAGTAGGGGGGTTAGTGGGTTTAAATCCTTATCCATTTTTTATAGATTCTACTTTTAAAAACAAAGAACAAGTATTTATAAAAGATTTTAAGAATGAATTAGATCAAATTAATATAAAACATTCTAATAAAACGGCTGCCTGGATTGCAAAACAGCATTACTTACAAAAAAAATTAAAAGATATTGTTCCTTCACTAGAAGTTTTTATTGATCATATTGAATATGTTATAAAATTAATAGGTATTGATTATGTTGGTATTGGCAGTGATTATGATGGTTTAGATTGTTTGCCTAAAGGATGGATAGATTGTTTAGATCATATCAAAATTGCTGAATCTTTGGAAAAAAGAGGTTATTCAATGTCTGAAATTGAAAAAGTTATGGGAGAAAATCTATTGAGAGTCATGTATCTGAATTCTAACTGATTATTTTAAATAGAAGACTAAAGGATATAACTAATAAAACAGACCCAGTAATTTTTTGGATAAATAGTCTTCTCTCAATTAAAAAATTTTTAACACCATATCCAGTTATCAATAAGCTTACTATAATATACCATATGGCATCAATAATAGATGCGGTTAACACTAATATTGTATTAAAAACGATTGTTGCTTCTAATGAAATAAATTGAGAATATATGGCTGTAAACCAAATAATGATTTTTGGATTGATTATAGCAATTAAAAAACCTTGAAGAAATGAATTAAGTTGATTGTGATGTTCTTCTATTTCTTCTTGTGAATCTTTTTTTATAATGAAAATTAGACCTAAAAAAAATAAAAATATTAAACCCAATATTTGAATTAATAAAAAAATAGTTTGGTTATTTTGAAGTATAAGCCCTAATCCCAATACAGCTATAGTTGCGTATACTCCTATTCCTAACCCATGACCAATAGATGTAAGAATTCCAGCAACTCTGTTGTAATTAATATTATTGCGGATAACTACCGCGAGACTTGGTCCAGGAGACATAGCTCCTATAATGCAAACTAATGCAAATTGAGACCAAATGAAAAATGTCATTATTTAATTATTTTGTGTAATTGATCTATATTTTTTTATTGTTTCCTTTAAGCCAAAAGTAAGAGAATCAATTACTAAAGCATGTCCTATAGACACTTCTTTTATGCTTGGTATTTCCTTTAGTATATAATCTAAATTTTGTAAATTTAAATCATGGCCTGCATTGATTTCAATATCTGCCATATTGTTTTCAATAAAATTCACAACTTCTTTGTACGGTTTTATAGAGTTGATTTTATCTAATGAAAAATTATGTGCATAATCAAATGTATATAATTCTACTCTATCAGGTTTAATATTTGATAATCTGTCTAAGGTATAAATTGAAGGACTTACGAATAAAGATACTCTAATTTTATGAGACTGAAATTCTTTAACAACTTCATCAAGTAGGTTTTTATGCTCTTTACAATTCCATCCAAAAGAGGATGTTAGCGCATCTGGGGGATCTGGAACAAGAGTAACTTGATCTGGAAGAATATTGATTACATTTTTAATAAAAAATTTAGAAGGATAACCTTCAATATTAAATTCAATATTTTTAGAATGTTTAATTAGTTCTTTAATATTTGGAAGATCGGAAAATTTTGCATGTCTCTCATCAGGCCTAGGATGAACAGTAATTCCTTGGGCTCCAAAATCTATACATTTTTTACTCATTTCAATGAGATTAGGATTGTCCGTTCCTCTTGCATTACGCAATAGAGCAAATTTATTTACATTTACACTTAATATAGTCATATTAGCATCGTCTGTTCGCAGTTTGTTTACTTAATAATAGTGTAACAATATTTTTATACTTTATCATTTTTAGAAGGCAATAAACATGACAAAATATTATTTAATTAGAAGATTAAGTAATAATTTCATTGCAAGAATGATAAATGAATTTATTATACTTCTTACAGATTTGATATTTATAATGCTAATAGAAATGTAATGACTTTTTAGGATGATTATAAAAAAATAACCAATGAATTATAGAAAGGAAATAAAATATGAGTGCTGGAATACATAAATTAGATTTTTCTACTTCAGATGATGTTAGAACCCCAGAAAAAACAAGAGTTGAAACTCTTACTATCGGTAATGCAAAAGTTGCACGTTTAACAGCTCAAGTTGGATGGGTGTGGAAAGAATGCATTGCACCAGTAGCTGGCACAGATAGTTGTCAAGCTCATCATTTAGGAGTTGTGCAATCTGGATCTTTGTTAGTGCAACATGAAGATGGTAGTCAAGAGACAATAACTACTGGAGATGTTTATGAATGTAAACCAGGACATCAAGCTCAAGTAGTTGGAGATGAACCATGTGTGATGATTGAATTTGATGCTAGCACTGCTGGCGATTATGCAAAAGAGTAAATAAAAAAATATTTTTTAAAGAAAGGCAAAATATGGCTACACTTATTTATAGAAGAACACAGCAAGTTCATATGGACAAGCTAGATGAAGCTATGAAGATAGCAACTGAGCAAGCTAAAATTTTTAAAGACCTTACTGGCAATGATGAATTAGTTTCTTTTCAAATAGGAGGTAATCCTAGAACTATTTGTCGTCAAAGAATGGTTGAAATGGATAAATTAGGTGAGGATGATCAAAAAGTTTCTACAGATCCAAAATGGCAGGAACTTGAAAAACAACATAAAGGTGTTTTTGTTGATGGAACAATGGTTGATGAAATGCGTTATGTAATTAATATGCCAGAATAGTAATTATATTTCCCTACCGTAAGTTTTAAGCATCCATTCTTGAACTTTTGGGTGCTTATGTACTTCAGTATGCACATTATTTAATTTAGTATAAGCATCACAAATATTCGTTGGAATTCCATCTAACATTCCTGATTTTAACCATCCTAGTAGCCGCCATATGGCAATATCTGCTATCGACATTTTATTTTCTACAAACCAAGTAGATCCTTTTTCATTTTCTAAAATATTTTCTAAATAAGTAAACCATCTAGGTAAGAGTTTATTTGTCAATTTCTCTCTCGTATCTTTTTTAATAATTTCATTTTTTTCTCTAACAGTAGGAGAAATTAAATTTGTAATATCTGTGGCAGTATCAATAATTTGATCTACTTTTGCTGCTAACAAGTCATTTTTAGGATAAAGATCAGATAGTTTGCCACAAAATCTTGCTATCGCTCCCGTTTGACCAACAATTTTACCATCAATTTCTAAAACTGGAAGTTGATGGAATGGAACGTTCATCCCATTCCTTAATTTTCCAGTTAAAATCACTTCTCTAAACTCTTCTCGAGATATACGAATATCTTCAAAAGAAATATTTCCTATAAATAAAGATACCCTAAGCACCTCTGCTCGCCAAAAAGGGGTATGACTGTAATATACTTTTAAATCCATGAGTTTTTATAAAAAATTAAATTGTTTAATTAATCATAAATGATTAAAAAATATAGTAATTAATTTTTTACCAATATTACGAATTTAGCTTTCATTTAAAGATCATTGCAAATTAAGAAATAAAGTCTCACTAATTTCATATTAATTATCTATTATAATAAAAAAAGGAGAACATATATGGCTTTTAAATTATATAAAAAAATTATTTCTGAAGAATTGCCTTCAATGGAAATTGAAGGTGTAAATGCTTTTCTAAAGGATTTTTCTGTATCAGAAGATTCTGATAAACCCATTACTAGTGGGTTGTTTCGTTTAAAGGCAGGAGAGTCTTTGAAATATACTTACACGTATCATGAAATGAAATTTATTGTTGAGGGAAGTTTTGTAATTGAAGATGAAACGGGTCAAAAAGAAACAGTTAGTGCCGGAGATTTGTTATATTTTCCTAAAGGCACAGCAATGATATTTACAACAGTTAACTATGGGTTAGGTTTTTTTTGTGGACAGCGCGAAGAAGGTGAAGCATAAAATAGAAGTAATAGGAGAACAATAATGTCATTAATACAAAAACTTTATGATGCAGAAGAAAACAAAGATTTAGAAAAATTTAATGAAGTCCTTAGTGAGGATTACGTATGGGTAAGACATTCAACTGGTGAGCATGTTACTCGAGAGGAATTAAGCAAATGGTTTATGAGCGATAATGCTCCTAAGACAGAAAATCAACGTATCATTTATGAAAATGATGAAATTGGAGTTGCCCATAGCTTTGTTAGCTTTAAGGATGGTTCAAAGCAGGCAGTATTAGTAGTATATATTATTAAGAATGGTAAAATTATACGTTCAGAGACTGGTGCTACCAACATGCCTAAATAAACAAAAGTACATGGTTTCACATGGCGGAATCGAACCGCCGGATTATTCATTACTAATGATTTGTAGAAAATTAATTTGAATGATTTAATTCTACAGTACCAACCTTTGTGTCTACAGAAGAAAAGTTATCTTTTTTTGAGTCCATGCGTCTTGTTCTTGCTGCTGAAGCCCTTTCCATTGCCTCATTATTTTCGTACAAAGAAATAGCCATCACTGTTGTATCATCGACTCTAATTTGTAAAAGTTGTTCTGCTTCAGGAAATTCGCTTGGCGCATTTTTAGTATATGATTGAACAAGCTCGTCCGCACCTTCTTTTGTATTTAAATTAATAGTAGTCACTCTAGCTACTGACATGAAATTCTCCTTTGTTAAATTTACTTATTATCCTAACGTAATATTTGAAAGTTTTATTAATAAACGATATTTTTATGTGGATAATGGTGCCACAGGGTGGAATCGAACTACCGGCTTATTCATTACCAATAGTTTGACAAGAGAAAAATTTCAAGCAAAATAAAGAATAAGCTTTTATTAAAGAAGGAGATGAAATGCCAAAAATAAATTTAAATGACACTGAGTATTCAGAAGGGAGATATCCTAAGGAATTAATGCAGTACTACCAAGGAAATACAGATACTTACAAACAAATAAAAGTAGGGGATTTAGGAGGGTTAACTCAATTTGGAGTAAATAAAACTATTCTTCCAACAAATTCTGCAACTGCAATGAGGCATTGGCACGAAGAGGAAGATGAGTTTGTTTTTATTATTTCTGGATCAGCAATTCTTTTTGATAAAGATGGAGAGCATGAAATGAATGCCGGAGATTGTGCTACATTTAAAGCAGGTGATATTAATGGTCATGCTATTGTTAATAAAAGTAATGAAGATGTAGTGTTACTGGAAGTTGGAACAAGAGCTCAAAAAGATATTGTTCATTACACAGATAAAGATCTAATTAATGATGTAGATAGAACACAAACAAAACAAAATACTTTTAAAGACTCATCTGGAAAAGTTATATACTCTATTTAATTCAAATAATCTGGTGCCGCAGGGTGGAATTGAACCACCGACCCCGTCATTACCAATGGTTTGCAAGTATAAACTTTATGCCAATAATTGCAATTTGTGGGAAAGTTTTGGGACATTAGGTAAATGGTGCTGTTGGAGGTAATCGAAACCTCGATCTCTTACTTACCAAGCAAGTGCTTTACCACTAAGCTACAACAGCACAATTATCTAAATATCACATAAAATGATTGTGTGTTAATCTAAAAATAACCACCAACCACGAGGAATGTTAGGAGTTTATTCTGTGTCTTTATTTTCGACAATCATTTGTTCGCAGGTTTTTTTAAAAGCATTACACACCCATACATCTCCTGTTTTTTTATTGTATAAAAATAGCTTGCCTTGTGCTTCAATCATTGCAAACGAACCGCCTCCTTGCTTTCTCTTTTTACCCCACATCATTTTTCCTTTTTTATCCCACTTATTTTTATGGTATTTTTTTCCATCCTTGTCGTAGTTTTTCTTTTTATCGCTATCGTTGGCATGAACTCCTGTCGCAATAAAAAATAATAGGGCGATACATAAGAACAGGTATTTTAGTATATTCATAAAATCATTATACCACCAACTACGAGGGATGTTGATATAATTTTTGGGGAAATCGATGGGGAAGTTTTGGGGAACACTATTATTACATTTTATTTCTTTTGGTCACAATTAGTCATAAAATATATAGAATTATTACATTTAATTACCTAATCTATAACTTTACCAATGAATTACTCTACCCCTGAGTTACTGCGGCTTTTAAACATTTTAACATATTTATTATTAAAATATTAATTTTATTTTTTGATTTTTCTGAAAGTTTTTTTCTATTCTTCAAGGCTAATTCTTGAGATTTTCTATATTCTGGGTCAGACCATAGACTTAACATATAGATAAAAAGAAATTGTTTAATTTAGTTATTGTGCCCTTGGGATCTTCTTCTGGAATAAAATGTCCTGTTGGCATAGCACATCCGCTTACTTTTTCTGTAGTATAAGCTTGCCATACTTTAATTGGTGAAAACTTCCGTCCAATAACTCCGTGTTTCCCCCACAATACCTGAATGGGAATATTTAAAAGTTGATCACGATCTGCACGATCGTGTTCAAGATCTATACCTGCAGCAGCACGATAATCTTCGCATGAAGCATGAATTCGCTCTGGCTGTCTAAATGCAGCAAGGTAAGCTTCTTCTGCTGGACCAAATTTATGACCACCCGACCATTTTTGCAAACATGAATCCACCCAAGCTCTCGGATCGCTTTCAATCATTTTTTCAGGTAGTCCCCTTGGTTGAATAAGAAAGTACCAATGAAAATAACTACGGGCAAATTCCATATCTGTTGCCTCATACATATCTAGTGTAGGACAAATATCGAGAAAACTCATAGCAATTACTCTTTGACGGTGATCTCGAGCTAATCTATGTGCCACGCGCCCCCCACGATCATGTCCAGCAACAAAAAACTTATCGTAACCAAGTTTGTTCATCAACTGAATTATGTCATTGGCCATTACTCTTTTAGAATAAGTAGAATGATTGGGATCACTTGGCAGAACCATACTTGATCCGTACCCTCTTAGATCTGCTGCAATAATGGTAAAATTTTTTGATAGCTCTGGAGCTGTCTTATGCCACATCACATGCGTTTGGGGGTATCCATGCAATAACAATAACGGTGCACCTTCACCGCCAATACGACAAAATAGTTTCCCTTTATTTACTTGAACATATTCTTCTCGAAAACCCTTAAACATATATATATCAATATACCAATTACGAGGAATGTTGAGTGTTAAATTAAAAGGATATAGTTGACAAAAATTGTTAAAGAATTTTTTATTGTGAATAATTATAGAATTTATCTAATCGGCATATCTGTAACTTTTTGTTACAGCAGTTTCATATATTTATTCTCAGCTCTTCTTCAAACATGGGAAACAGAATTAAATTTATCAAGAAACAACTTAACATTTGTATACTCATTAGGCTTAATGATTCATAGTTTATTGCTTCCCTATTTAGGTAAACTTGTTGACAGAAATTATAGTTTTATAATGATGTGGCTAAGTCCTTTACTATTGGGATTTAGTGTTATTTATTTAGCTTTCGTCAATACATATTATGAATTTGTAATTGCATGGCTATTAGTCAGTGCAACTTCAGCTGGTTGTTTATATACTATGATTTTTAGTGTACTTACAGTAAATCTTAAAAATAATGTCAAAAATTCTATTGCTGTTATTACTTTAATTGCAGGACTTGCGAGTACATACACATTTCCTACAGCAACATATCTTACAGAATATTTTAATTGGAGAACCACAGTTCTTATTTTTGGAATAGTTAATGTTTTGATTAGTGCACCTGCAAATTATTTTGGTTTTAAAAAAATAATCCATAAACAGAAAAATTTTAATTCAAATACTAAAGCTGAGAAACAAGAAAATATATATTTTAATCCAAGATTTTGGTTGCTGTGTTTTCCTCTTTTTGTAATTGGTTTTAATACTGGTGCTATAATCACTCATATTATTCCCATGATGCAGGAAAAAAACATGTCATTAACTATGGCTGTTTTAATTGCATCCTTATTTGGTCCCGGTCAAATTATTGGAAGAATATTAATTATGACTTATGGCCATAATAAATCTAACATCAGTTTATTTGTGGTTTGTTTCTATTCTTTTTTAATAGGAATAACTTTTTTATATTTTGTCAACCTTAGTTTTTACTTAGCATTTTTATTTATTTTATTTAACAGTGCAGCTTTTGGAAGTATGGCAATACTTAAACCATTAGTCCAAAATGATATTTTTGGTAAAATGAATTTTGGAAATATTCACGGTATTCTTGCAATTTGTTTTATGTTAGGAAGTATTGCAGGTCCATGGATTGGTTCATTAATTTGGAGTGTTGGCGGATACAATCTTCTTATTATGTTTTTTTTTATTTTAGCAGTATTAGGAAATATTAGTGCTCTGATGCTTAAAAAATATAAAACTAAAGTAAAACTTAAGTAATAAAATTTATTTGAGATAATTCTCTAAAATTTAATTTTATCACTTACCACCAACCACGAGGAATGTTGATATAATTTTTACTAAAAGCTATATAGGAAGAAACAAATATTATGGATTACAATCAATATAAGTTCTTAAGCTTTGATTGTTATGGTACGCTAATTGATTGGGAAACTGGTATTTGGAAAGCTTTCCAGCGCATTATACTTTTAAATAAAAGAACCGACTTATTCAGGAAAAAAGTGCTCAGTCATTTTGCTGAATTAGAAGCTGAACAACAAACAAATACTCCATCAATGCTTTATCCAGAAGTGCTATATAATGTTCATCAGCAATTTGCTAAACAAAACAATTTACAGTCTAATGAAGAATTGGATAAAGAATTTGGAAACTCAGTACCATATTGGCCTATCTTTGCGGACACTGCTGATGCTTTGAGAAAACTCAAAACTCAATTTAAACTTATAATCTTATCCAATGTAAATAATGCAGGTTTTGCTGACTCTAGTCGTTGGCTTGGGGTGGAGTTTGATGCGATTTACACTGCTGAACAAATAGGTTCTTATAAACCAAATACTGCCAACTTTGAATATATGCTTAAAAATTTAAAAGAAACATTTGGAATTAACAAGTATTCAATTCTTCATGTTGCGCAAAGTCTTTTTCATGATCATGTTCCAGCAAAAACTTTAGGGATGAAAACAATTTGGATAGATAGACAAAATCTTAGGAAAGCTGGTAACTGGGGAGCAACAAAAGTAGTTGAGAATTCACCAAAAGCAGATGCAATCTTTGAAAATTTAATGTCTTTTGCTCAAACAGCTGTCTATGATTAATTTTGTATAGCTACCAAACACAAAGAATGTTGAGGGAATTATACTGAGGTTATCAAATACCTTATTATTTAGCACACTACACAGACGGCAAAGCAATTTCATACTCGGCAGCTTTTAATTAAAATACTAAAAACGCTTTGGTTTTATTTTCATATCGATTAATGGATAACCTTCATCTCCCGGCCATATAATATCATATGTGAATTTACCAGTACTCATATATATTGCTCCGCCTGTGATAACATTACCAAATTCTTCAGCGCTAAATTAAACCACCGACTTACTCATTACTAATGGCTTGTAATAATCATTGTATTATATCAGTACTAATTAGCTATTTGCATAGAGTAGGGCACCACTTAATCTGTTAACTTAATAAAAAAGATCTTAATCTGAAATGATTATCAACTTTCCTTATTTCTCTATTTTTGATAGGATTTTTAATATGATTAAATCATTAAAGATATTAATTCTTCTTAGTCTTTTTTTTATCTTTTCATTAAATCTTAAAGCGGACGTTTATGCTGCAATTGATTGTTATGATGATAATAAATTTTCATGTGCTTTTGACGGTTTGCAAAAAGCTTTTAATGACGGTGTATATTTAGATGGTTTTGTTCCTTATATTTTAGCTGATCTTTATCAAAAAGGAAATGGCGTTAAAAAAGATGTTGTTAAGGGAGCCAATTTCTACAGCATTGCTTATTCTTTAACAGATAATGGATATATTAAATTTGCATCATCAACAAACTTAGCTTGGAGTTATGCCACAACAATTGGCTTAAGGGATAAAGAAAAGGCTGCTTATTGGGCAAACATTTCACTTAATGATGCTGAGGATATAACCTTTAATAATTACGGTGTTTTTCTTGAAGAAGGTTATATTTTTAACAGAGATTTATTTAAAGCATATGAATACTATAAAAAAGCAACTGAAATAAGCAGTGAAAATTATTATTATGCTTTTTCAAATCTAGGTAGATTTTATATGTTGGGTAAAGGACCTTTAAGACCTGACAAACAAAAGTCTTTATTTTATTTTAAAAAAGCTGTTGATATTGGAGGTAAAGATGCAACATCTGCAATTTCATATTTAAGAGTTCTCGATAGATATAATCGATTACCAACTGGAATTTCTGAATTATCTTATTGGTTAGAAGAAGATATAATTAAATATCAACAATCTAACTTTTTAGTTCTTGGTTGGTTGCATGATGATCAAAATATAGTTGAAGGATTAAAATGGTTCTTACTTCAAAATAAGTTAGGAGAAAATCTAAAAGATCGTGAAAGATCTCTTGAATTAATTGATCGAGGGAAAGAGTTAATAAATTATGATGAAGAATTATTTAGTCAAATTAATTTAATTGTTGATAATTGGATTTATAAAAATTGGCATAGTGCAAGTTTAGATATTCCTGATGACATTAATAAAAAAGAAAAAGAATTAGAAGTTCCAGAAAAAATTTCTTCAGGATCAGGGTTTTATATAAATGATCAAGGATATATAATTACAAATCATCATGTTATAGATGGGTGCAATAAAATTGAAATTCATCAAGATAAAAAAAATTTTTTAGCAAATTATATAAATTCAAATAAAGATATTGATTTGGGTATTTTAAAAACTGATAATAAAACAGAAAATTTTTTAAGTTTTTCAAACCATGAAATAAGATTAGGTCAAAAAATAGTTGCCTCTGGCTTCCCACTCCAATTTACTGATAAGGCAATATTAAATGTAACTTTTGGGAATGTAAGTGCTTTGGTGGGACTTTTGGATAATATTAATCAATTACAGTTTACTGCACCAATTCAATATGGAAATAGTGGAGGTCCACTTTTGGGTAAAAAAGGAAGTTTAGCTGGAGTAGTAGTGTCTAAATTAAATGATGAGGCAATGTTAGAATTTACTGGATCTATTCCTCAAAATGTAAATTTTGCCGTTAGAAAATCTATACTGAAAAATTTTCTATTGGAAAATAATATTGCTATTAATATCTCAGAAAGATTAGAAGAATTATCGGATGAAAAAATAGCTGAAATTGCAAAAAATTCTACTGTTAAAATTGTATGCAAAAAATAATTTTATTGTTTTAATGCATTTAAAAAAAAATTAATTTTAAATCCTTATGTTATTTTATATTCATTTGTAAAAAATTATTTCTGGGGAAAATCTGGGATGCATTTAGGGGTATTTTTTCTTCCTTATCGCACCTTCATACACCCCATTGTTCCATAAAGTTACTAAATTTCCAAAATTGTTACCTTATGTTATTGAATTACTATCATTATCAATGAATGACTCTACCCCTGAGTTACAGCGGAAATTTTTTTGCTATTAACAATTTTTTTAAAAATAAATCAAATAAAAAGAAGAAAAATAATAATTAATTAGAATTCTTGACTTCATCACCATGAATGATAATTTTTTTTTATGAATTTAAATAGTAATTCTAATGTGCCTCTCGCCAGTGTATTAAAAAAACTACAAGATACAGCTAATAGACCTTTTGAGGAATCACATCCTATTCCTGCTGAAGCAAATCATTCAGTAGAATTCTATAGACATGAACGAAGTAAAGTTTTTGCTAGTGAATGGATTTGCATTGGTCGGGAAGATGAAATCTTCAATGTAGGAGATTATTTAACACATGATATTGCCGGTGTACCTATCTTTGTTATGCGACAACAAACAAAAGAGATTTTAGGATTTGTAAATGCCTGCGCTCATCGTTTTACCTGCTTACTCTCTGATACAACTGGTAACTGTAAATTAATTACCTGTCCTTATCATGCTTGGACATATAATTTAGATGGAACTTTAAAAAGTGCTCCTTTTATGAAGATGAAGGATGGTTTTAATCTAATTGATCATAAATTACGGAAATTAAAAACAGAAATCTGGGAAGGATTTATTTATGTTACGCTTGATGAACATCCTTCGAGATCCGTTAATACTTCTCTTGAAGGTTTGACGTCAAAGATAGTAGGGCGTTATGATATGGCTAGCTTTATAACAGTTATGCGCCAGACCATGGAGTGGAGAGCTAACTGGAAAAATTTAATCGAGAATTTTATTGAAAGTTATCACGTTCCTATTGCACATCAAAAAACTTTTGCCAAACATAAAAAACCAATTGAAGATTATGTTTGTGGAGAAGATTCTGATCATTATTGCTATCATTATGCACCACAAAAATCAGAGACGGGACTTGGTGCAGCTCATCCTAAAAATACGAAACTAAAAGGTGTGTGGAGGCGAATGATGGTGGACTTTTGTGTTTATCCAAATCATCTTATAACTTTGATGCCGGATTATTTATGGTACATCTCCGTTCAACCAATAACTATAGATAAATTTAAGGCAACATGGGGATTTGCTATACCACCAGAGGTTCTAGGCGACATTCCAGAAAAAGAATTTGATAAATGGAAAAAAAACATGCTTGATTATATGAATATTGCAAATGACGAAGATAGAATTGTTGTAGAAGGTCTACATCGCGGTACATCCTCATCAAATTTACCAAAAGGAACTTTCCATCCTATTGAGCGTAACTTATGGCAATTTATAAGATATTTAGCTAGAGTAACAAAATAATAATCATTACCAATGCATTAACCTTGCCCTGAGTTACTGTGGTATATATCCTTTAACATATCATATATTTTTACTATTAATCGTAAAATGAAGTAATTTTTCACCCTAAATTACAGCGAAAAAGGATTGTATGCCCATTGTAAAAGAGCCTGTCGTTGTTTTCTTCTACAATTAATATTTTTTTTTATGCAATTCTTTTTTATGGCACCAATATGTCTTGGTCCAAAAGCTCTCCACCTGTAAATTTGAATTTTGTCTATTTTCGGTATTCTTCTTCCCATAGAGTATCTGCAATACCACTGGAACCAACCCTTTGGATCTTCTTTCATTATCCAACCTTTTTGATACCATTCTTTCCAACTTAATCCTGCTTTAATTTTAAAATAATTAAGATTAACATCAAAAGTTGCGCTTATTTTTGCATTTTTAAACCAAGATTTAGGATATTCATTTGAAGTGCTTCCCAAATAAGAACCTCCAAAGATACCATATTTTAACATTTCTTTAGGAGTTAATTCAGGTTTAAAATCTTTATAAATATTTTTCATTGCATCAGTTTAATAATATAATTTTTTTAAAGATTTATGTCAAAATTATTGAATTCTATTTTGCTCTCAACTTTTATCTAAGTTGATGCTAATATACTATTTATGAATTAATCATAAAAAAGAAAGGGGAAAATGAAATATATTTTTTTAGGATCAATTGATTCCAAGTGGTTGAACAAACAAGCCGAAAGGTATTCAAAAGCTAGCAAAAAATTAAAACAATTGAATATAAAATTGGAAAATGTGTATTATACTCAAGGTCAATATGACTTTGTTGATGTAATAAATGCTCCCGGACCAGAATCAGTATTAAGCTTTTCAATTTGGTATGCTAATAAAGGTTTCGGACGTATTCAAACTCTTCCAGCTTTTGGTGATAAAACTATGAAAAAAGCTCAGATTAAAAAATGATAACATAATTTACAATTTTTTTTTGAATACAATAAAATTATCAGTACCTAGCTTCAATTAGATTTTTAGTTTTTTCTATTTCACCATAATGAAGCGTGGTCGTTATTTAATTTTATAAATATCTGTTGAGCTCAACTAGGATTTAATTGAAAAATATTATATTGTATTTAAATAATGAATAGTAATTTAATTTTTTCTTTACGTGAAGCTTACGTTAGTTTTGGTAAAAAAGAAATTTTCCAAAATCTTAATATTAATATTCATCAGGGAGATTTTATTGCTTTAATTGGTAAAAATGGTGTTGGTAAATCAACATTGATGAGGATCATTTCTAGTAGACAAGATTTAGATCAAGGAGAATTGTGGAAACAAAAAAAAACAAGAGTTAGTTATTTTAGTCAGCAATTTGAATTAACAGAAAAAAACAGTATTGAAAAAGAATTGTTGAAAGTTTTATTAAAAGAAGAGGAGCAATATAAAATAGATATTTTTTGTGATAATTTAGCTTTAGATAAAAAATTTATAATTCATAATCTTTCTGGTGGACAAAAAAGACGAGTAGGATTAATCAAATCTCTTATAGTTGAATCTGATATAATTTTACTTGATGAACCAACTAATCATTTAGATTTGGAATGTATTATTTGGTTAGAAAATTATCTAAAATCATTTACTGGCGGAATTATGTGTGTAAGTCATGATAGAGCCTTTCTTAGTAATTTTACAAATAAAGTATTTTGGTTAGATCGTGGAAATTTGCGTGTAAGTCCAAAAGGATTTAAAGATTTTGATCGATGGTCAGAAGAATTATTTGAACAAGAAGCAAGAGAATTAAAAAATAGAAAACAGTTTGTTAACATTGAAGTGGAGTGGGCAAATAAAGGTGTAAAAGCTAGAGTTAAACGGAATGTTAAAAGAATGGAACGAGCTAGACAATTAAAAATACAATTAGAAAAAGATGAATCTTCTTATCGCAAGGCTACTGCTTCTGTCAAAAAACAGGTTTTAAAGCTTGGATCAGATAATTCAAAGTTTATTGCTGAATTTCATAAAGTTTTTATTACTTATGAAAATCAAAGCAAGAACGTATTGGAAGATGTATCTATTAAAATTAGTAAAAATGATCGTATTGGTCTTTTAGGCAATAATGGTTCAGGCAAATCAACCTTCTTAAAAGCTTTAATAGGTCATATTCCAATATCTCAAGGCACAATGAAATTAAAAAAAAATATGAATTTTTCATATTTTGATCAATTAAGGAATGACCTTAATACTGATCATTCTTTAAAGAAAATTTTAGTTCCAAGTGGGGGAGATTATTTAAAAGTTCAAGGAAAAGATAGACATGTTTGTAGTTACTTGAAAGATTTTATGTTTGATCCTTCAAGAGCAACTGATAGTATTCATGTATTATCAGGAGGTCAACAAAATCGCTTACTTTTAGCAAAAGTTTTAGCTAATCCACAAACAGGCTTAATCTTAGATGAGCCAACTAATGATCTAGATTTAGAAACAATGGATTTGATAACAGAAATGCTAATCAATTATAAAGGAACGTTGTTAATTGTTTCACATGATAGAGATTTTTTAGATCAAATAGTTAACAAAATTTTATATTTTGAAGATAACGGCAAAGTATCAATTTTTATGGGAGGCTACAGCGATTTTATAAAAAACCAAAAAGAAAAACATCCAGTAAAATTTAAAAATAGTGCAAAAAAGATTAGACAAGAAAAATTCAATAAGTCAAATATTAAGTTATCTTTTAAATTGAAATATGAATTAGAAAAAATACCAAAAGAAATTGATATTATTCAAAAAAAAATATTAGAAATCAATCATGAATTAAAAGATACAAGTTTATACATTGATCACTATGATAAATTTGTAATTATAACTAAAGAACTAACTGCTTTGAAAGACCAACTATATTATAAAGAGGAAAGGTGGTTAAAATTATTAGAGTTACAAGAAAAATCTGAATAAACTAATTAAATTAATTTAAATTTCATGAAAATTCCTAAATATAGATTTATTTATAAAGATTTTCTTAGGTTGTTAGAATCTAATATATTACAATATTGTTTGTTAAAGGGTTATGAAAAATAAAAATATAAATGTTGTGGGCTGGATTTTATTTATTATATCATCAATTGGTTTTATAATCTCAAGTATTGGAAATTTTTGGGCAATGTTTGGAAGTATATTTTTTTTATTAGCCTGTATTGTTTTTTTAATTCCATTATTTATAATAAATAAAAATGAATAAATTTAAAGTTATTAAATTATTATATGAAAAAATTTAAGATTTCTCAAATTCAATTTGAAGCCAAGTCAACTCCTGAAGAGAATTCCATTTTATTAGAAAAACTTTTTAAAAAATCACTAAAATTTAAACCAAATTTAATTTGTACCCCTGAATGTAGTAATATAATAACCCATGATAAAAATTATTTATTTAATAATGTAACTTATCAAAATGATTGTCCTATTATAAAAAAAACAAAGATATTTGCTAAACAAAACAAAGTTAATATTAACCTAGGTTCATTACTTCTCAAAATTAAAGGTAATAAAAAATTAGTTAATAGATCAATTATAATTAATGATGATGGTAAAATTCAATCTATTTATGATAAAATTAACTTATTTGATGTCAATGTTAGTACAAGAGAAACTCATAGGGAATCACATAATTTTATAAAAGGAAGTAAACTAGTTATTAGTAAAATTAATGGGGTGAATATAGGACTTACAATTTGTTATGATCTTAGATTTCCTAGTTTGTATAGAACTCTTGCAAAAAAGGGAGCCCAAATAATTTTAATTCCTGCAGCATTTACTGTGCCTACTGGAAAAGCACATTGGGAAACTTTAGTTAGGGCACGTTCAATAGAAAATTCAGTTTTTATTATAGCAACTAATATGTGTGGTACACATCATTCAGGCAGAAAAACATATGGACATTCTGTATTATTTGATCCTTGGGGGAAAAAAGAAAATCAATGCTTATCAAAACCAAAAATTATTAATACTATCATTGATTTAAATTTAGTATCCAAAGTAAGATCAAAAATACCTTCAATTCAGAATAGTTAATTCAAAACTTTAGTAAGAAAATTAATTAATTATAATAAAAAATATTATGATGATATTGAAAAACACTGAATTAATTCTTTTTAGAACGATTGAATTTTTCCATTTTAATTAATGTTTTTTTACTTACATGATGTTCTATTCCTTCAGCATCTGCAGATGCTATGTTCTTATTCAAACCTAAGTTTAACAAAAAATTAAATACTATGTTGTGTTTTTTTCTTGATTGACTTGCAATTTTTTGACCTTTTAATGTAAGAAATATAGATCTATAGGGTTCTTTATTAATATAACCTTGTAATTGCAATCTTTTAATAGTTTTGTTGGCAGTTGCTTGAGCTATATTGAGTTCGTTTGCGATATCTACTATTCGAGCTTCACCATTTTTATTTAAAAGATCGGCTATTAATTCAAGATAATCTTCTGTATTTTCAGTTTTATGTGCATTTCTTACTTTTGTATATGACATTACAACTAATATAATACAAATAATTTTTTATGCATTAATAATTTAAATATAGCTATAGCTATAATTATTAGCTATATACTGAAATATGAGTACTCAAATTATTATACTTTATGGCGTTTTAGCAAGTTTTGCAGCTGGGTTAATGACAGCAGTAGGAGCAATACCTAGTTTATTCATCAAAAAAATATCTCCAAAGTTTGAAGACACAACTTTAGGATTTGCTGCAGGAGTAATGCTTGGTGCTTCATTTTTCTCACTTATCGTTCCAGGATTAGATTACGCTGATGAACTTTGGCAGAACAAGTACCTTTCTGTGCTGGCTGTTTTAGGAGGATTACTTGTTGGTGTTATGGGAATATGGGCAATTGAGCGATATTCACCTCATGAGCATTTTGTTATTAAAAAACAATATGAGGATAATACCAAAGAGAAGATTTTAAAAATATGGCTCTTCATTATAGCTATTACTATTCACAACATGCCAGAAGGATTAGCAGTGGGCGTTGGTTTTGGAGGTGGTGATTTAGGTAATGCTATTGCTTTAGCAATTGGTATAGGCATACAAAATGCACCTGAAGGATTGGCTGTAGCATTTGCTTTATTGACAATTGGGTATTCAAGAATGAATGCATTTTTAATAGCTGGTGCAACAGGTTTATTTGAGCCCATAATGGGATTTATAGGAGTTTCTATAGTAACTGTATTTTTACCCATACTTCCAGTAGCATTAGGATTTGCCGCAGGAGCCATGCTTTTTGTGATTTCTCATGAGATTATTCCTGAAACACATAGGAGAGGACATGAAAACTGGGCAACAGGTGGATTTACTATTGGTCTTTTGATAATGTTAAGTTTAGATATATTGTTAGGATGAGTGCAAATACCAAATTGCTTGGGCGCAATGAATTAATCATTGCCTTTATTATAAATTTTATAATGCTAACAATAGATCTAATTTATGGTTTGTTGATGCATTCAGCTTCATTAATTAGTGATGCGGCAAATAATTCAGG
>Ga0315336_1001112_pt1 | contig 57826 bp, 53 predicted proteins | sample ASW5metaG_FD_204512 | JGI IMG/M metagenome (GOLD analysis project Ga0315336, IMG submission 204512) | Ammonia-oxidizing marine archaeal communities from Monterey Bay, California, United States - ASW #5 | ecosystem: Environmental > Aquatic > Marine > Intertidal zone | place: USA: California...
GCGGATTCTTGACTCGGTCTCGGCGATCGGCAGCGTCGAGTCGCCCCAAATTCATAAGGATAATAACGCCGAGGATTGCCAGATAAAGGAGCGCAAATAACAGGTGCAACAGTCCAACCGCGCCGACCGGCACGGCTACTATCAAGAAAACCGGCTCGAGCTCCACTATGCCTTTGGCTACGATCGTAAATCGCCCGCCTTTCGATCCGACTGTGGGGGCTTCCTTTGCAAGCAACGCATCCGTCTTGCTCCCGATCGCGATCGTCAAAAGGTAGGCATACATTCGCACGATGCCAACCGCGATCCATGCCCAAGCGGGCACTGTCAACCCGAACGCGTAAATCGAATTAGAAGGGCTGAAATACAAGGCGAGGCCCAGACTCACTGGATACAACGTACGCAGGACCCAGCTGGCCAAAGGGTCCAGCAGGCTCCCCACGTAGCTGGAATTGCGATGAAACCGCGCTACGTGGCCGTCTATGTTGTCCAGCAGGTAGAACACGTGCACCAGCAGGCTGACAACGACGAAGTAGAGCGGGTCCAGGGCACCGAGGACAATTACGGGCTGGATCAAGAGGGCGACGACAAAACCCCAGGCGGTTACCGTGTTTGCCCTCAGTCCCAAATTTATGAACAGCGGAGTCAGCCGCAAGGAAAGCACGCCCAACACATAGTACGAATAAGGCGCAATAATTTTGTGTCTCTCGACGTCTGACGCAGGATAAGCCGCTCGCACGTCTGCGTAGGTAGCCTTCATAGTAGCCTTCATAGCAGCCTTCATAGCCTACAAGCGTTACCGACTCATGGCTTCCGCGACAACGCGAGGTAGCCCAAAACTAGCATCAACTGGAATTTCCCAGATGGCTCATCCCGATCACCGACAACGGTAGCACATTGGGGGGTGCCACGAGTCCGGCCCTGAGCTGTCACGATAGGCTGTCGTATTCCTTTGATTGGGCTGATTTCTCGACGAGAAACTTGGCACCGTCACCATTTTGCGCTGTAAGGGCGCATTTTGATCTGCGCGGGGCGCACTTTTCCTGTCGGGCGAACTATATGTGTCTGTACCAAGGCCGTCATGGTGGCAAAGAGGCTGGCCGCAGCCCGTCGATCAGATGAAAGATCTCAACGAACAGAGATCTTGGAATGGCGAACTCCGCCATCTGGAAAGTGACTTAGCGCCCATGGCGCACGATCTTAGCACCGATCTTGACGAGCTTATCCCACAGTGTCGTCGGCGGCCAGAGTTCCACTTCTGTCCGCTAGGCAAGAGTCCGTTATTGGCATTTTGCCGACTCAACACGGGCGGCAATTACATGACCGCCATGGATAAATCCGGAAGTAGGCCGTGGTGCGGGTGGAGGGAATCGAACCCCCACTCCCTTACGGGAACCAGATTTTGAGTCTGGCGCGTCTACCAATTCCGCCACACCCGCATTAACGCCCTGTTAGGCAAGACCACCGGAATATAGGCATTCGTCCCAGGCCGTCAATGGTGCGTTGCGCCGGCTTGGCGCTTGCGTCAGATTGGCGCCACGGGATTCGCCTTTACCGTTGTTGCACCTGAGGTGCCGGTTGTGCTGAGACGCCTTTATGATTGGACCATGGGCCTTGCCGCCCACCGCCACGCCCGCCCGGCGATCGCCGGGGTGGCCTTCATCGAGAGCTCGTTTTTTCCGATCCCACCCGACATCCTGCTGATGCCCATGGTGTTGGCCGACCGGGATCGCGCCTTCCGCATTGCCGGCATCTGCACCATCGCCTCGGTGCTGGGCGGCATGTTAGGCTACGCCATCGGTTATTTCCTGTGGGAGGCGATCGGCCAGCCGCTGATCGCGTTCTACGGCTACGCCGAGAAATTCACGGCGTTCCAGGGCGGCTACAACGAATACGGCGCTTGGATCGTGGCGTTTTTCGGCCTGACCCCGTTCCCCTATAAAGTGATCACCATCGCCAGCGGCGTCACCCAGCTCAACATCCTGACCTTCATGGTGGCGAGCGTGCTGAGCCGTGGCGCGCGCTTCTATATCGTCGCATTCTTGCTCTGGCGCTTTGGCGAGCCGATCCGCGCCTTTATCGAGCGCTATCTCGGCCTGCTCACGATATTGTTTTTCGTTTTGCTGTTCGGCGGTTTTGTCGCGTTGAAATATCTCCTCTAAAGCCTTTATATGGGCCATGACTTCGTTGATCGACAGGCTGAGCGGCCAGGCGCCGCTTTTGATCTTGCTGGCTTCGGCCGCCGCCCTGGGCGGCGCCTTGATCGGCCAGTATGGCTTTGACTTGCAGCCCTGCGTGCTCTGCATCTATCAGCGCTGGCCCTATGTGGCGGCGGCGGCGATCGCGGTAACGCTGTGGGCGGTGCTGCGCCACCAGCCCGCTCTAGCCGTGCCGCTGTTGGTGCTGGCCGCCCTCGCCTTCGCGACAACCGCCGCCATCGCCGGCTTTCACGTCGGTGTCGAGCAGCATTGGTGGCAGGGCACCACGGCCTGCGGCGGCGCGGCAACGCCGGATTCCGTCGATGCCTTGCGGGCAATGTTGAAATCGGCGCCGGTGGTGCGGTGCGACGACGTCGCCTGGAGCCTGTTCGGCGTCTCCATGGCCGGCTGGAACCTGCTCTACGGCGCCGGCCTCGCCGTCGGCTGCCTGGTCCTGGCCCGGCGCCGGGCGGTCCTGTCATGAGCCGCGACGACAAGCCGCTGCCGCGCCAACCCGGCGACCCTAGCCCTGAACAAGAGGTCGCGCGTATGCTCAGGGTCGACTTGGCCGGCGAGTACGGTGCCACCCGGATCTATGCCGGCCAACTTGCCGTGCTCGGCGAGCGCCCGGCCGGACCGCTGATCGAAAAAATGGCGGCCCAGGAACAACAGCATCTCGAGCGCTTCGAGGCCCTGGTCGCCGACCGCCGGGTGCGGCCGACCGTGCTGACGCCGCTCTGGCACGTTGCCGGCTTCGCGCTGGGTGCCGGCACCGCGCTCTTGGGCGAAAAGGCCGCCATGGCCTGTACCGAGGCGGTCGAGGAAGTGATCGATCAGCATTACCAGGATCAGCTCGACCGGCTTGGGCCCGAGGAAACGGACTTGGCCCAAGACATCGAACAATTCCGCGCCGAAGAAATCGAACACCGCGACATCGCCCGCGCCGAAGGCGCCGCCGAAGCGCCGGGCTACGAGCTGCTGACCGGCGCCGTCAAAGCCGGCTCACGGTTGGCGATCTGGTTGTCGACCAGAATCTAACGATCCTGGATTCTGCCTTTGGCCCGCGGCCTCCGGCCGACGGATCACGGCCATCCCGCTCCCCCACCCGGCCGCCCAAGCGGCATGGCCGTGCTCCTCTGGCGGATCGATCCCAAGCCGGCACGCTGGGTGGTCGGGTGGGGGAGCGGGCCGGCTTGGAAACGCCTGGCCGGAGGCGGGCGGCCAGAGGCAGAATCCGGGAGCGGGATGGCCGTGATCGCTCCGCCGGAGGCGGGCGGCCAGAGACCGAATCCCTATGGCTGCAATTCGGCGTCCCAATAGAGGAAGTCACGCCAGCTTTCGTGCAGATAGTTGGGCGGGAACAGGCGGCCGTTTTTCTGCAATTCGTGCACCGTCGGCCGGTGTGGCAGGCGGTAGGGGTGCATGCGGCATTCCGCCGGCAGGCGGCCGCCTTTCAGGGAGTTGCAACTGGCACAGGCGGTAACCACGTTGTCCCAGCGGGTCACGCCGCCGCGGCTGCGCGGGATCAGGTGATCGAAGGTCAGGTCGTCCTTGTCGCTGCAATACTGGCAGCGGAACTGATCGCGCAGGAACAGGTTGAATCGGGTGAACGCCGGATAGAGCGCCGGGCGGACATATTTCTTCAGTGAAATCACGCTCGGCAGGCGGAATTCGGTGCTCGGTGAATGCACCACCTGGTCATATTCGCTGACGATGTTGACCCGGTCCAGGAAGACCGCCTTGACCGCGTCCTGCCACGGCCAAATCGACAGTGGGAAATAGCTGAGCGGCCGAAAATCCGCGTTCAACACCAGGGCCGGCAAACTTTCCGGGCTAACACGCACGTCGAACTCCATCACAGAAGACTGACATCGCGCCGGAAGTTTGGCCGGTTCTTGGCCAAAATGCAACGATCACACAACATCCTGTGGCGATCTGCCCCGATTCCACATGATATGGAGAACTTTTCGGGGCGTTAGTTAAGATGCCGCGACAGGAACGCGCCGCCGAGTTCCAGGCCGTCGGGAGCAATGCCGTGGCCGATGCCTTGGCTAATGTGCCATTCCGCGGAAAGGCCGGCGGCACCGAGGCCGCTCACCGCCTCGAACAGGGAGCCGACCGGCACGACCTCGTCGGCATCGCCGTGAATTAAAAAGACCGGCGGTTTGGCGCGGACTTCGTCGGCCAGTTCCTCGCCGTCGACCAGGCGCCCGGAAAAGCCGAGGATACAGGCCGGCGTCGCCGGCCGCCGCAATCCGATATAAAGCGCCAACATAGTACCCTGGCTGAAGCCGACCAGGCCCAAAGCAGTCGCAGGCAGGTCGTGGCGGGCGAGCTCTTGATCCAGGAACGCGTCGAGATCGGCAACCACGCCGGCCACACCCTCTTTCATCCGGTCCCGCACCTGCAACGCGTAGTCGGGGTCCTGGCGCACCCGGTTCGGGTCGTAATCGCCGAGCGAGAACCACTGCCGGCCCATGGGCGACATTTCGCAGGGATCCGGCGCGTTCGGCGACACGAAAGCCGCCTCCGGCAACAGCGGCTGCCAATGGGGCGCCAAACCGATCAGGTCCTGGCCATCGGCGCCATAGCCGTGTAACAGCACCACCAACTGCCGCGGCGGCCGGCCGCCGGCCGGCATCACCCGCGGCCCGTCCAGGGCTCTGATCTCGCTCACGCTTTGTTCTCCTCAAAATTGGCCGACGTCAACGGCCAGGGTCGGCCCGGCCCGTCGCCAACCGATAATAGCGCCAAAGGATCTGCGCGGCGACGCCGCGCCAGGGCCGCCAAGCCTCGGCAATGGCATCCATTTCCTTCACGGTCGGGCGGGCATCCAGGCCTTTCAAGCGTTCGACCGCGACCTGCAGGGCGACGTCATGGGCTGGCCAGACATCACGCCGGTCGAGGGAAAACAACAGATAGATCTCCGCCGTCCAGCGGCCGATGCCTTTGACCGCGACCAGCGCCTCGAAAGCGGCGGCGTCGTCAAGCGCGCCCAACCCCGCCAGATCGAGCCGGCCGGAGGCCACCGCTTCGGCCATATGCCGGCAATAGGCGGCCTTGGGCCGGCTTAGACCGGCGCCGCGGAGTGCTGCTTCATCTTGTTCGAGGACGCGATGGGGATCGAGGGCGCCGGCATCGGGCGCCTCAAGCAAAGCGCTCAGCCGCCGCCATATGGCATCCGCCGAGGCGATCGAGACCTGTTGCTGGACCAGGATGCGCAGCAAGGTCGCAAGGCCGCCCGGCCGCCCCCGGTCCGGCAGCGGCCCGCCCTCGCGCCGCGCCCGGGCCAGATCCGGGTCGCGCCGGCCGAGCGCCAGCACCGCTTGTCTTAAGTGTTGCGGATCGCTTGGCCGGGTCATGGAATCGAATCACTCATGCGGTCTTCATTATCTCCGGCCAATGGCTATTGTCACGCCATGAACGCCACCGCCTTCGTCACCCGGTTCGCGCCGAGCCCGACCGGCCATCTGCATCTCGGCAACGCCTACAGCGCCTTGGTGGTGCAAGACATGGCCGACGCAGCCGGCGGCCGTCTGCTGTTACGGGTCGAAGATATCGACCAGCGCCGCTGCCGGCCGGATCTCGAAGCGGCGATGCTGGAAGACTTGGCCTGGCTCGGCCTCACCTGGGAAGTGCCGGTGCGCCGGCAATCGGAGCATTTCACGCTTTACCGCGAACGGCTCCAGGTGCTGACCGACGCGGGTTTGACCTATCCGTGTTTCTGCACCCGGCGTGAGATCCGCTTGGCGGTCGAGGCAAGCGGCGCGGCGATCGGCCCGGAAGGCCCGGTCTATCCCGGCACCTGCAGACGGCTGTCGGCGGCAGCGCATGCCGACCGCCGGGACGCCGGCGACGCCTTTGCCGTCCGCCTCGATATGGCAGCCGCCCTCGAGACGGTCGGCGGCCGCGATCTCATCTGGCAAGACCTGGATGCCGGCCCTCAACCCTGTCGGGCGGCGCGCTTCGGCGACGTCGTGCTGGCCCGCAAAGACATCCCGACCTGCTATCACATGGCGGTCACCATCGACGACGCGCTGCAAGGCATTAGCCATGTGATCCGCGGCCAGGATCTGTTCGAGGCGAGCCACGTTCACCGCCTCCTGCAGGCGTTGCTGGAATTACCGACACCGGTCTATCGCCATCATCCCCTGATCGCCGACGACGCCGGCGTCCGGCTCGCCAAAGCCAAGCGCTCACCCAGCATTCGCGACTTGCGCGACCAAGGCCTGACACCGACGGACGTGCGCGCCCTCATTGGGCTATAGCGCCTCTTGATCGGCCATCACCGTCCGGATCGGCACGATCTGACTGAGTCGCAAGGTCAGGTGCTCGATGTCGGCGATCCCGAGTCCGGCGACCACGACTTCGATCGCCATGGCGCCGTTTTCCCGGCGGCAATTGACCGATTCGGGCACCAGGTTACGCAACGCGAACGGCTCCAGCACGCGCGGCAGCACCGACGGCTCGACTTCCGAACGCAAGGAAAACCGGGTGAGAAAAGTTTCGGTGGAAACGGCCGCCTGGGCGGCTTCAAGGGAGGGTTTCATGATGTGACGTCATCCCGATGTAACTGAAATTCGAAGGCTTAGCGGTTCAACCCCGGTCGCGCGCGGCGGCCGGGCCACTAATTCGAATAGTCACAACGGCGATGATCATTTGACACATCATGGCGCCGATCATAGCGATCGCGGCGCATAGAGCAAGCGGCGGCTGCAATACCTTGGTAACCCGGCGGCGCTAGGCTCTTGCCTGGGATGGCAGATTGCGAGACCATGAACGCCCTAAGCAAAGCACGACGATTTGGAGAAGCAGTGGCGCCAGCATCCCGACGCAATCGCGGTTCGTCGATCAAGCGACTGATCCGGCTGCGCTTGGTGGTGCCGCTGTTGCGCGGACGCCATCCGCCCGATTACACCGCGCGCGGCGTGTTCTACGGCCTGCTGATCGGCCTCACCCCAACCGTCGGCATCCAAATGCCGATCGTATTGCTGGTTTGGCTGCTGCTGCGGTCACTGAACAAGGAATGGGATTTCAACGTCATCGTCGGCATGGCCTGGGTGTGGATATCGAACGCCTTCACCGTGCCGCCGTTCTATTACACATTTTTCGTGACCGGCCAGCTGATGCTCGGGCGATTCGACGACGTTGGCGGCTATGCCGCGTTTACCCGCGACCTGGCCAGCGCGGTACCGGCAGATGTCGGCTTTTTCGAGCTGGTCTGGGTATCGACGGTCAATCTGTTCGACTTGTTCGGCGTACCGATGTTCGTCGGCTGCATCCCCTGGGCGGTTGCCGGCGCCTGGATCGGCTATAAATGGAGCCACAGTCTGGTCGTCGGCCACCGGCGCCGCAAAATCGAACGGCTGGCGGCGCGCCGGCGCTCCCGGGTCAATCCTTCGGTTAATCAAGGCCCGGCCAACGCCGGTTGATCCATCGACAAAAAGTCCTTCGGCTCCGCCTCAGTGTACTTTTTGTCGCAAAAAATAATGCCAAATCAGTCCTTGGGGCGGCCCGGCGGCCTGATTTCGACCCTTTCGCTGACCGATCATGACCTTTGGTCATGATCAGAGTCCGCAACAGTAGAGAGCTAATTTAGCTCTCTACTGTTGCAAACAAAAAAACTTGTTAGCGCATTGCCGAGCCGCCTCAAGATGCGCTAACGCAATCTTAAAACTGAAGAAAAGTACACTGAGCGTAGCGAAGGACTTTTCTTCACGAACCGTCAAACGACGGCTTCTTCAGGTACATGTTGGCCGATCAGGTCGACCAAGTCGGCAACGACCTGCAGAATATCGAAATCTTTCGGCGTGTAGATGCCGGCGACGCCGGCGGCGGTGAGCGCGGTCGCGTCGGCCGGCGGGATGATGCCGCCAACGACCAAGGGTACGGACAGGCCAATTTCCTCGAAGCCGTCCAACACCTTGCGGGCCAGCGCCACGTGGCTGCCCGACAACACCGACAAACCGACCAGATGCACCGATTCCTGCATCGCCGCATCGACGATCTGCGCCGGGGTCAAGCGGATGCCTTCGTAGACCACGTCCAGGCCGCAATCGCGCGCCGCCACGGCGATTTGCTCGGCGCCGTTGGAGTGGCCGTCCAGGCCCGGCTTGCCGACCAGTATCTTGGGCCGCCGGCCAAGCCGGCCGGCCAACGCGTCGACGTCGGCGCGCACCGCATCGATGCGGTTGCCGGCAACACCGGCCATGACGCTGGCGACACCGGTCGGCGCCCGGTATTCGCCAAAGACGGCGCGTAGGCAATCGGCCCATTCGCCAGTGGTGACCCCGGCCTTGGCGCAGGCAATCGAGGCCGGCATGACGTTGCTGCGATCCTCGGCCGCGGCTTTGAGCGCGCCGAGCGCCGCCGCCACCGCGGCATCGTCCCGCGCCGCCCGCCAGGCGCGCAGCTTTTCGACCTGTTCGGCCTCGACGCTGTCATCGACGGTCAAAATGGCGCTGCCGTCGGCGTTTAGCAGTGGCGACGCCTCGCTATCCTGATAGGCGTTGACGCCAACCACAGTGATGTCACCGCTGGCGATCGACTGCACCCGCTTGGCGTTGCTGGTCACCAGCGCCTGTTTCAGGTAGCCGGATTCCACGGCCGCCACGGCACCACCCATATCGTCGATCCGCGCCAGTTCCTGCAGGGCCGCCGCCTTGATTTCTTGGACCTTCGCATCGATCACCGGCGAGCCGTCGAGTATGTCTTCGAATTCCAGCAGGTCGGTCTCATAGGCCAGGATCTGCTGCAGGCGCAGGCTCCATTGCTGATCCCAGGGCCGCGGCAGGCCGAGCGCCTCGTTCCAGGCCGGCAACTGCACCGCCCGGGCGCGGGCGTTTTTCGACAGTACGACCGCCAGCATTTCCAACAGGATGCGGTAGACGTTGTTTTCCGGCTGCTGTTCCGTCAGGCCCAGCGAATTGACTTGCACGCCATAGCGAAAGCGCCGGAACTTGGCATTCTCGATGCCATAGCGCTCGCGCAGGATCTCATCCCAAAGCTCGGAGAACGCCCGCATCTTGCAGGTTTCGGTAATGAAGCGAATGCCGGCATTGACGAAAAAGCTGATACGCCCGGCCACGGTCGGAAAATCCTCCGGCGGAACCTGGCCGGACTGGCGGACGTCGTCGAGCACGGCGATCGCCGTCGCCAGGGCGAACGCCACTTCCTGCACCGGTGTCGCGCCGGCTTCCTGCAAATGATAGGAACAGACGTTGGTCGGGTTCCACTTCGGGATTTCCCGATAAGCAAAATCGATGACATCGGTGATCAGTTTCAAGCTCGGCGCCGGCGGGAAGATGTGGGTGCCGCGGGAAAGATATTCCTTGATGATGTCGTTTTGCACGGTGCCGGCCAGCGCCTCTCGCGGGGCGCCCTGTTCGTCGGCGACGGCGACATAGAGCGCCAGCAGCCAGGCCGCCGTCGCATTGATGGTCATCGAGGTGTTCATGCGCTCCAGCGGGATTTCGCTGAACAGCGCGCGCATGTCGCCGATATGGCTGATCGGCACGCCAACCTTGCCGACTTCGCCCATGGCCAGCGAGTGGTCGCAGTCGTAGCCGGTTTGCGTCGGCAGGTCGAAGGCCACGGACAGGCCGGTCTGGCCGCGCGACAGATTCTTGAGATAGAGCGCGTTCGACGCCTCAGCCGTCGAATGACCCGCGTAGGTGCGGATTACCCAAGGCCGATCCCGGCCGTTGCCTTTAGACGCTGTACTTGCAGGCTTGGGCATGGCTTTGGTCTCCGCAGTCCGCTTGGCGTATCCGGTTCAGTGCTGCGTTTATCACAAAAATGCTGCAATGCAAAATAAGCTTGGCTAGGGGCCCCGCTTTGCACTAACATCCGCGCCCGGATCGACAGGGGGCAAGGTCCGCCGACACCGGCGTTCCTGAAGCGGGGTAATGAATATTAACCATCTTCGCCGATACTGTGCTCCGATCGTAAGACGTGGCAATACCAGGAGAAACGACCCATGGCACAACCGGAACGGGTAGCACAAGTCGATTTGCCCGCCGAGACCGATGGTGCGGAAATCAAAGACCTATACAGTGTCGGCGAAATTCCGCCGCTTGGACACGTTCCGTCCAAAATGCACGCTTGGGTGATACGGCGCGATCGCCATGGTCCGCCCGAAGACGCCATGCAGCTGGAGGTGGTGCCGACGCCGGATCTCGACAGCCACGATGTTCTCGTCCTGACCATGGCCGCTGGTGTTAACTACAACGGCGTTTGGGCCGGCCTTGGCGAACCGATATCCGTCTTTGACGTGCACAAGGCCGCCTATCACGTCGCCGGATCCGATGCCTCAGGTATCGTCTATGCCGTCGGCTCAAAGGTGACACGCTGGAAAGTTGGCGATGAAGTCGTTGTCCATTGCAATCAGGACGACGGCGACGACGAGGAATGCAATGGCGGCGATCCCATGTTCTCAACCTCGCAGCGGATCTGGGGTTATGAGACGCCGGACGGCTCGTTCGCTCAGTTCGCCCGCGTGCAAGACCGCCAGTTGATGCCGCGGCCGCTGCATCTCACCTGGGAAGAAAGCGCCTGCTACACGCTGACCCTGGCGACGGCCTACCGCATGCTGTTCGGCCATCGCCCGCATATCCTGCGGCCCGGCCACAACGTCTTGATCTGGGGCGGCTCCGGCGGCCTAGGTTCCATGGCGATCCAGCTCTGCGCCACTGCCGGCGCCAATGCGATCGCCGTCATCTCCGACGAATCCAAGCGCGACTTCGTACTGTCGCTCGGCGCCAAGGGCGTCATCAACCGCAAGGATTTCGATTGCTGGGGCCAGCTGCCGCCGGTCAATTCGGAAGACTTCGGCGCCTACATGAAAAAAACCCGGGAATTCGGCCGGGCGATCTGGGACATCACCGGTAAAGGCAATGACGTTGACTTCGTGTTCGAGCATCCCGGCGAACAAACCTTCCCGGTCTCCTGCAACGTGGTCAAACGCGGCGGCATGGTGGTGTTTTGCGCCGGCACGACGGGCTTCAACCTGACCATGGATGCGCGCTTCGTTTGGATGCGGCAAAAACGTATTCAAGGCAGCCATTTCGCCAACTTAAAGCAAGCAAGCCAGGCCAACCGTTTGGTCGTTGAGCGGCGCATCGATCCCTGCATGTCGGAGGTCTTCTCCTGGCTCGACATCCCGCGCGCCCACACCAAAATGTGGAAGAACCAACACAAGCCCGGCAACATGGCGGTGTTGGTCTCGGCGCCTTGCCCGGGCCTCAGGACCGTCGAAGACGCCATCGAGGCCGGCCAGGATCTTGCCGCCGCTTAAGGATCACGGCATAACCTGCGGGCCTGAAGTTTAATAAGGAAGCAAACCATGTCCGCCAATCCGTCGGCCGCCGGGGCCGGAGCGCCGTCCGTCTTGATCGTCGACTTGGTCGACAAATGCGCCGCCGCCGTTGACGCCGCCGACCGGTTCCGCAATGTCGCAATTGCTGCGGTCGGCGCCATGGTGCGCGACGACAGCGGCCGGATCAGCGGCGCCGCCATCGATTCGCGACAATTTGCCGTGCATGGGCTGGCCTGGCTCGCCACCTATGTCGAAGCCCTACGCCAGCTCTACCATTGGGCAGAGGCCTTGGAGAACGACGGCCGCCTTGGCGAGTTGGAGAAATTGATCCTGCAGTCGGCCTTTGGCGAGTATCTCAGCCAACTCGGCAATGGCATCGCCATGACCCAGGTCGAGATCGTCCGGCCGCAAGACCTCAACATCGACCAGGACGCGGTCGCCGCCCTGGCGACGCCGGAAGTCCGCACCCTGATCTTTGCCGGCAACACCGCCGCGGTGCGTGCCCGAATCGCCGAACTGGTGCGCGACGGCGCCGATAGCGGCAATTTCGGCGTGAGTGGCCTCGACGACACCATGGAAATGGTGCGTGACCAGTTCCGCCGCTTTACCGAGCAGCGCATCACTCCTGACGCCCATGACTGGCACCTGAAAAACGACTTGATCCCGCTCGACGTGGTCGAGGAAATGTCGGCGCTCGGCGTGTTTGGCCTGACCATCCCGGAACAATACGGCGGCCACGGCATGGGCAAGACGGCCATGTGCGTGGTCTCCGAAGAGCTCTGCCGCGGCTATATCGGCGTCGGCTCGCTCGGCACCCGCTCGGAGATTGCCGCGGAACTGATCCTGACCGGCGGCACCGAAGAGCAAAAACAACATTGGCTGCCGAAAATCGCCGACGGCACCGTGCTGCCGACCGCGGTCTTCACCGAGCCCAATGTCGGCTCCGACCTCGGCTCGGTCCGCACCCGGGCGGCCCGCGACGGCGACGTCTACAAGGTCTCCGGCAACAAGACCTGGATCACCCATGCAGCGCGCACCGACATCATGACCTTGTTGGCGCGCACCGATCCGAACCAGCCGGGCTATAAGGGCCTGTCGATGTTCATCGCGGAAAAACCGCGCGGCAGCGACGACGACCCGTTCCCCGCACCAGGCATGTCGGGCGGCGAGATCGAAGTGCTTGGCTACCGTGGCATGAAAGAATACGAAATCGGCTTTGACGACTTCGAGGTCAAGGCCGAAAACCTGCTCGGCCAAGCCGAGGGCAATGGCTTCAAGCAATTGATGGCGACGTTCGAATCGGCCCGCATCCAGACCGCGGCGCGCGCCGTCGGCGTGGCGCAAAACGCCTTGGAACTTGGGCTGCGCTATGCCAACGACCGCATTCAGTTCAACCGACCGACTTTCGAGTTTCCCCGCGTCCACGGCAAGCTCGCCTGGATGGTCGTGGAGACCATGCTGGCGCGCCAGCTGACTTATTTCTCGGCGCGCGAAAAAGATCAGGGCCGGCGCTGCGATTTGGACGCCGGCATGGCCAAGCTGCTGGCCGCGCGGGTCGCCTGGGCCAATGCCGACAACGCCTTGCAAATTCACGGCGGCAACGGCTTTGCCTTGGAATATCCGATCAGCCGGGTGCTCTGCGACGCACGGATCCTGAACATTTTCGAAGGCGCCGGCGAAATTCAGGCCCAGGTCATAGCCCGCCGCCTGCTGGACGGCGCAAATTAGTCACTTGCCGTTCAGCCACGCGCGATCCGAGGGCACGGTGCTGAAAACCTGGGCGTCTTCCGGAAGCACGACCCACGGCTGCGCGCTTCGGGTAAAGACGTGATGCGTAGGGACCAACCAGCGAGTATCGTCCAACGTGCCCGGCTTGAGGCTGAGATGATCGGCCGCGTTGCTGGCGTGGTGATGAATTCTCGTGCCGCAATCCGGGCAAAACGAATTAGTGAAAATTTGCCCGCTATCAGCCCGCCTGGTGAAACTCTTTAATTGCCCGGCCGCCATGTGAAAATGTTTCGCATGAATGCGCATGGCCAATGCAAAAGCACTGCCTGATTGTGACTGGCAAATCGTGCAATGGCACGCATAAATGACAATCGGTTCACCGACGATGACATATCGGATCGCGCCGCATTCGCAACCACCCTGGTAAGGCTGAGGCAATATCATTTGCTCGCTATCGAACGTTTGACCGGCTCTTGCTACCGCAATTTTTCATGCCAGCAAAGTGAAGCTGGCACGATCCATAATCATCGAACCTTTGTCAACAATCTGAGAAACTCGCCGGGTCCTGTACTGTTTTATTCTTTGGTTGCGGTGGCGGGTGCCTCGCCCGTAAGGTCTCGCCATGAACGGTTTGGTCTCTGGTCTGGTGCTGGCCGCGGTGGTTGCCGTCGGTCTGATCTTGGTCACCGGCATCGTTGCCATGATGCGTGGCGGCGAGTTCAATCGGAAATACGGCAACAAGCTGATGCGGGCACGCATCGCGCTGCAAGCCCTGGCCGTCGTGCTGGTGCTTGTTGCCTGGTGGATCGGCAGCAAATAATCGCGTCCGGTGGAAGGATGAAATCATGGTCAAACTGACGAAGATTTACACCCGCGGCGGCGACGGCGGCACGACCTCGCTCGGCGACGGCGCTCGGCTGCCCAAGCATCACGCGCGGGTTGCCGCCTACGGCACCGTCGACGAGGCCAACGCCGTCATCGGTCTGGCCCGGCTGCACACCGACGGCGACGCCGATCGCATGCTGGCGGCCATCCAGAACGATCTGTTCGACCTCGGCGCCGACCTCTGCACGCCAGCCTCATCAAAGCGCTCAGCCGGGGCCTTACGGGTTAGCGACGCCCAGGTCGAGCGCCTTGAACAGGAAATCGACACGCTCAATGCCGAGTTGGCATCACTCACCAGTTTCGTATTGCCGGGCGGCAGCCCGGCCTCGGCGCATTTGCATCTGGCCCGTACCATCGTCCGCCGCGCCGAACGCATGATCACCGAGCTGATGGCAAGCGAAGAGGTGAATGACGCGGCGTTGCGCTATGTCAACCGCCTGTCGGACCATCTGTTCGTGCTTGGCCGGCACCTAAACGCGCGCGGCAAGGATGACGTTTTGTGGCAGCCCGGCGCCAATCTCGGCACCCAAGAATGAACTGGCAGACGGCGCCGGCAACGCCGGCAGATCGCCGCTAAACCAAGGTTTCTTGCGGGCTTCGGGATTCGTTGACACGGCTGGCTGTCGGCACTATTTTGCGCTGCAGCATCGTCCGGCCCCGGCCTTCGCGACCGAGGCTCGAGACGGCGGAGGGCATCACCCGGTCGCTCGTCGGCGACTCGTTCAATAACCGGAGACACTACGACCATGAAAGTCCTAGTCGCCGTAAAGCGCGTTGTCGATTACAACGTGAAAATCCGCGTCAAGGCGGACAATACCGGCGTCGACCTTGCCAATGTAAAGATGTCGATGAATCCCTTTGACGAAATAGCCGTCGAGGAAGCCCTGCGCATGCGCGAGGCCGGCACCGCAACGGAAATCGTTGCCGTTTCCATGGGGCCTCAGCAGTGTCAGGAAACCATCCGCACGGCATTGGCCATGGGCGCCGACCGCGGCATCTTGGTGAAGACCGACGACGAGTTGCAGCCGCTGGCTGTGGCCAAGCTGATGAAGGCCATCTGCGAGGCCGAACAGCCGGAATTGGTCATCCTCGGCAAGCAGGCCATCGACGACGACAGCAATCAGACCGGCCAGATGCTGGCAGCGTTGCTGGGCTGGAGCCAGGGCACGTTCGCGTCGGCCATCAAACTGGATGATGGCGAACCCCAGGTGACCCGCGAAGTCGACGGTGGCCTGGAGACCATCGCGTTGAAATTGCCGATGGTGGTGACCACGGACTTGCGCTTGAACGAGCCGCGCTATGCCAGCCTGCCGAATATCATGAAGGCGAAAAAGAAGCCGATCGACGAGAAATCGCCGGAAGATCTCGGTGTCGACATCAGCCCGCGGCTTAACGTGCTGAAAGTGGAAGAGCCGCCGAAGCGGCAAGCTGGCGTCAAGGTCGCGGACGTCGCCGAATTGGTGAACAAGTTGCGTGAAGAAGCAGGGGTAATCTGATGTCCGTATTAGTAATTGGTGAACATGACAACGCCGAGCTCAATCCTGCCACTTTGAACGCGGTCACCGCGGCGGTGGAGATCGATACCGACGTGCAGCTTTTGATTGCCGGTAGCGGCTGCGGCGCTGTCGCCGAGGCGGCGGCCAAGACCCAAGGCGTGGCCAAAGTGTTGGTTGCCGATGATGCGCTTTACGAGCACGATTTGGGCGAACGGCTTGCCGCGCTCGCGCTCAAGCTAGCAGACGGCTATTCGCACATATTGGCAGCGGCAACGTCGTCGGGCAAAAACTTCATGCCACGCCTTGCCGCAATGCTGGACGTGCAGCAGATTTCTGAGATTGTCGAAGTGCAATCCGCCGATACTTTCGTGCGTCCGATCTATGCCGGCAATGCCATGGCGACGGTGCAAAGCACCGATGCCAAGAAAGTCATTACCGTGCGCGGCACCGCCTTCGCTAAGGCGGAATCCGAAGGTGGTTCGGCGGCGATCGAAGCGATCGACGCTGCCGAAGATCCCGGGTTGTCGAGCTTTGTCGGCCAAGATTTGACTCAGTCCGACCGACCGGAACTGACCAGCGCCAGCATCGTGATTTCGGGTGGCCGCGGCATGCAGTCGGGGGATAATTTTCCGCTGCTCTATGCCGTTGCCGACAAACTGAACGCTGCCGTCGGCGCCAGTCGCGCGGCGGTTGATGCCGGCTTCGTCCCCAACGACATGCAGGTCGGGCAAACCGGTAAGGTGGTTGCTCCCGACCTCTACATTGCCGTTGGCATATCCGGTGCGATTCAGCATTTGGCGGGTATGAAAGACTCCAAGGTGATTGTCGCCATCAACAAAGACGAAGAAGCACCAATTTTCCAAGTCGCCGACTACGGCTTGGTTGCCGACTTGTTCAATGTGCTGCCGGAACTCGAACAGGCGCTCTAGAGACCCGCGTTCATTCGAACGCAGTTTGCTCTAACACTTTGATCTAGGGCTCGGCCAAGCGGGAGCTTGACGGAATGATTGAAAAGATCGGCATCATCGGTGCCGGACAAATGGGCAACGGTATCGCGCATGTCTGCGCTTTGGCCGGCTATGATGTTCAATTGAACGACTTGGAGCAGGACCGCCTCGATCAGGCGATAGAGCGCATAGACCACAACATGACGCGACAGGTCATGCGCGGCACTATCGCCGAGGACGCCAAGGATAACGCGCTTGGACGCATCCATCGGAGCGTCGATCTCAGTGTCATGGCAGGTGTCGACTTGGTCATCGAAGCGGCGACCGAAGACGAAGCCGTCAAGCGGGCGATATTTGAGCGACTCTGTCCGCTGCTGCCGCCGGAGACGCTGGTCGCCTCCAACACTTCATCGATCTCCATTACGCGCCTCGCGGCTTCTACCGACCGGCCCGAACAGTTCATGGGCATGCATTTCATGAATCCGGTGCCAATGATGAAATTGGTCGAATTGATCCGCGGCATCGCCACTGACCAAAAGACCTATGAGGCCGTGCGTGAATTGACAGCGAAGCTCGGCAAGACTTCCGCCAGCGCCGAAGATTTTCCGGCATTTATCGTCAATCGCATCTTGCTGCCGATGATCAACGAAGCCGTTTATACCTTGTATGAAGGCGTCGGTTCGGTGAAATCGATCGATACCGGCATGAAACTCGGTGCCAACCATCCCATGGGACCGCTGGAATTGGCCGATTTCATCGGCTTGGACACCTGTCTGGCGGTCATGCAGGTGCTTTACGAAGGATTGGCCGATACTAAATATCGACCCTGTCCGCTGTTGGTTAAATATGTCGAGGCCGGCTGGTTGGGTCGCAAGACCAATCGTGGATTTTACGACTACCGCGGCGAAGAGCCGGTTCCGACCCGCTAGGGTTTGTCGTCAATAAAATAGCGCAGCAGGCGCACGGCTTCCGGCGTGTCCCATTCCGCCGGCCCGATCAGTCGACCCAGTTCACGACCATCGCGACCGATGACAAGGCTGGTCGGCAGGCCGTACGCCCTTAAGGCGCGGGTCGCCTTGGTGGTCGGGTCGACGTAGGCCTTGAGATGCTTGATGCCGATCTCGTTAAGAAAAGCCGTCACCTTTTTGGCGCCGCCGCGATCCACCGCCAGCGCCAGGACGTGAAAATCGGCGCCGCCGAGCTGCTCTTGCAGGCGATCCAGGCCGGGCATTTCCCGGCGACAAGGTGCGCACCATGTCGCCCAAAGGTTGACCAGCACGATCTGGCCGGCTAAGTCCGACAGCCTCCGTGGCGCACCGCTTTCATCTTGGAAGGTGACTTCGGCGATTGGCTTGGGTTCGGCGTGCAAGGTAAAGTTCACCATGGCGCCGACCGCCAGGTCCTCGGCAGCGCTGGCGGGCATGGCAAAGGCCAGGCCCAAGACAACCAAACTAAGACGGCCGCACGCGGCCGCCAACGTTTTGATAGAAATGAAACCCGGGTTCGTGACTATGAGTGGATCCTCGCCAAAGAGTACGTCGGATAAGGCCAACACCATGTGGGGTGGCCGCTTTCAAAAGGCGCCCTCGGAACTGATGCAATCGATCAACGCGTCGATCGACTTCGACAAACGCCTTTACCGTGAAGACATTGCCGGTTCCAAAGCGCATTGCGCCATGCTTGTCCAACAAGACATCATTACGCAAGCCGACGGTGACGCAATTCAGGGCGGCCTCGACGCAATTCTTCGTGAAATCGAGGATGGCGCCTTCGTCTTTGACGCCGCGTTAGAAGACATTCACATGAACGTCGAAGCCCGATTGCGCGATTTGATCGGCGATGCCGCTGGCCGTTTGCACACGGCCCGTTCGCGCAACGACCAAATCGCCACCGACTTCAAGCTGTGGGTGCGCTCAGCCATCGATGCCGTTGATGCCGATCTATCCGGACTGCAAACCGCGCTGATCGATCGCGCCGAGGAGCATGCGGCGACCGTCATGCCCGGCTTCACCCACCTGCAAGCCGCCCAGCCGGTTACCTTCGGGCACCATTTGATGGCCTACGTGGAAATGATCGGCCGCGACCGGACCCGGCTTGCCGATTGCCGCTTGCGGCTCAACGAATGCCCGCTCGGCACCGCGGCCCTCGCCGGCACGTCATTTCCGATCGACCGCACCGCAACGGCAACGGCGCTCGGCTTCGACCGGCCGACTGCGAATTCGCTGGATTCGGCCGCAGATCGCGACTTTGCGCTGGAATATCTTTCTGCCTTGACGATCATCGCCACGCACCTCTCGCGGTTCGCCGAGGAGCTGGTCATATGGTCGTCGGCGCAGTTCGGTTTCGTTCGCCTGTCCGACGCCTTCACCACCGGCTCGTCGATCATGCCGCAGAAGAAAAACCCTGATGCGGCCGAATTGGTGCGCGGCAAGATCGGTCGGGTACTCGGCGCCCATAACGCGTTGGTGATGGTCATGAAGGGCTTGGCGCTTACCTACGGCAAGGACATGCAAGAGGATAAGGAACCGGTCTTCGACGCGACCGATACCATCGTGCTTTGTATTGCCGCGATGACCGGCATGGTCCGCGACCTTGAGGCTGATGCGGCGCGCTTGGAAAAAGCGGCGGGAGAAGGCTACGCGACCGCGACGGATCTGGCCGACTGGCTGGTTCGGGTCCTGAACATGCCGTTCCGCGACGCCCATCACGTCACCGGCCGGGTGGTCCGCCTGGCCGAAGAGCAAGACCTGCCGTTGGAAGCGCTCAGTCTGGCCGACATGCAATCGATCGAACCGCGCATCGGCAAAGAAATCTTCGATGTGCTCGGTGTCACCAAGTCGGTCGAAAGCCGCACCAGCTACGGCGGCACCGCGCCTCAGCAAGTCCTCGAACAAATCAAGCGCTGGCGCGCGTCGTTGACATGATGGACCGTCGAAAGATTATCGTATCGCTGCTGGCGGCATTGGCGGTCGGCGCCTGTGGGCGAAAAAGCCCTCTAGAGCCGCCACCGGGCGCGCCGGAGAAGAAAGAAGACGCCAAGAAGCGTAAGTAATATAGTGGCGGACGCAAACCGGAAATGCTGGCTACAAACGTTAGGACAGGGACTACAGTGATCGAGTATCGAAATCGGATGCTTTACGTTGAAGATACTGCCGTGGCGGACATTGCCGACGCGGTCGGAACGCCGCTGTATATCTACTCTACCGCCGCGCTGTTGTCGCAATATCACAACCTGTCGACGGCTTTTGCGAATCAGCAGGCCAGCATATTCTATGCCGTTAAGGCGAATTCCAATCTCGGTGTCATCGCCACCTTCGCCGCCGTCGGCGCCGGCGCCGACGTGGTTTCCGAAGGCGAGATGCGCCGCGCGCTTGCCGCCGGCATTCCGGGCGAGCGTATCGTCTTTTCCGGGGTTGGCAAGACGCGCGAGGAAATGGCTTTCGCGCTGCAGAACGATATTCATCAACTCAACGTGGAATCGGAACCGGAGCTGGAAGCGCTGAACGACGTTGCCGCTTCGCTCAACGTCCGGGCGCCCATCGCCGTTCGCATCAATCCAGACGTCGATGCCGGCACCCTGGACAAGATTTCAACCGGAAAAAGCGAAAACAAATTCGGTATCCCCTGGCGTCGTGCCGAGGAGATCTACCGCCACGCCAGTGCATTGTCCCATATCGACGTCGTTGGCGTCGCGGTTCATATCGGCTCGCAGATCACCGACTTGGCGCCGTTTGAATCGGCGTTCGGCCGGGTTGGCGATGTCGTTCGCCAACTGCGTGCCGCGGGCATTGCCATTCAGCGCATCGATTTGGGCGGCGGCCTTGGTATTGATTACGACGGCGAAGATCTGCCGAGCCCGGTGGATTACGCAGCGATGGTCGAGCGCACCGTCGGCGGCCTTGACTGTGACATAGCGCTGGAGCCCGGCCGCTATCTGGTCGGCAATGCCGGCTTGTTCGTAACCCGGATCATTTATATGAAGAATGGCGACGCCCGGACGTTTGCCGTGCTCGACGGCGCCATGAACGACCTGCTGCGACCGGCGTTGTACGAAGCCCATCACGAGACCATTACGGTGCGCGAACCGGATCCGGCGGTGCCCGGTCGACCGGTGGATCTGGTCGGCCCGGTATGTGAATCGACGGATACATTTGCAACAAATCGTGACATGCCTTTATTGGACGCCGGTGATATGATTGCCTTCAAATCGGCTGGCGCCTACTCGGCGGCCATGTCCTCGACCTACAACTCGCGGCCGTTGGTGCCGGAGGTGTTGGTGAAAGGAGAAGCGTTCTCCGTGGTGCGGGAACGCCAGTCGATCACCACCCAGTTGGCCGGCGAACGGCAGCCGCCCTGGCTTGATTAGGACGTCGTGCCGAGGATTTAGTGGACCAAACATATGCCCGGAGGACTGTTCGGCCGAAATACCCAATCGCGGCTTGACCGCCGCATCGTCCTAACGTGGCTCTCCGCATTTTGGGAAGAATTCTGGCCGCGGCTTTGGCTACCCCTGTCCATTGCCGGCGTTTTTGTCGCGCTTTCATGGCTCGATCTATGGGCGCGCATGCCGGGTTACCTCCACCTCGCCTTGCTCGGCCTGTTCGCCGTCGCTTTTGCCGCGTCCCTGATTTGGAATTTCCGCGGCGTTTCCCGGCCGGTTTACGGCGACGTCAAGCGCCGCTTGGAGCGCGGCTCCGGCTTGGCGCACCGGCCACTGACTGCGGTAGAGGATGAGCTGGCGACGGGATTTGGCGATCCCCAGTCGCGCCGGCTTTGGCAAGCCCATCAGCGGCAGATGCGCGAACGGCTCGACGCCTTGAAAGTCAAGGCACCGGAGGCCGGCTGGGGACGACGGGATCGTTACGGCCTTAGGGCGGTGGTCGCCATGCTGTTGTTCATCGCCGTCATGGCGGCCGGCGGCGACGCCAATCATCGTCTGGCCCGCGCCTTCAGTCCGGACTTGAGTCCGCCCAAAGCGCCGGCCAGCCAACTTGACGCCTGGATCAACCCGCCGGCCTATACCGGCCTGGCACCGATCTTTCTGTCCGGCAACCGCGCGACCGATGGTTTGACGGCCTTGAAGGTGCCGACCGGCAGCCAAGTGCTCGCACGGCTGTTCGGCGGCGCTGGAGCGGCCGAGCTGACCGCCGGCGGCACGACCGTGCCGTTCAAGGCGCTCGACCGGCATAACCAGGAAATCGAGGCGACCGTCGCCGACGGCGAGCGATTGACCATCCGCCAGGGCGAAACGGTTGTTGCCGACTGGCCAATGCAGGTCATCCCCGACCTGGTGCCGGCCGTGGTGATGGCCGAAAAGCCAAAAGTGACCACGCGCGGCGTCATGCTGCTTGCTTACGAGGCCAGCGACGATTACGGCATCGTCGCTGTCACCGCGCGCTTCCGCCGGCCGGGCGACACCACGACATTGGATGTCGAACTGCCGCTGCCCGAATTGAGGCCGCGTGCGCTCAGTGCCTCCAACTACCACGATTTGACGGAGCATCCGTGGGCCGGCCTGGAAGTGACGCTGGTTTTGGCGGCGGTTGACGATCTCGACCAAACCGGTACCAGCGCAGAGATGAAACTGGTCTTGCCGGAACGCCGCTTCTCCCATCCCGTGGCCCGTGCGCTAATCGAACAGCGCAAGCGATTGACCGTCGATCCCGGCGCCCGCGACCAAGTTGCTCAGGCGCTCGGCGCCATATCGGAAATCCCCGATAGCTTCGACGACGACCTGACGGCTTACCTCACCATGCGCAGCGCCCAGGCGCGGCTCCTGCACGACCGGTCGCAAAAGGCCATCGAAGAGGTTCAGTCGATGCTGTGGGAAACCGCGCGGCGCATAGAGGACGGGCGACTGCCGTTGGCGGAACGCGAGCTTCGGCGCCTACAGGACGCATTGATGGAAGCCCTGAACAAAGGCGCCTCCGATAAAGAAATCGAACGCCTCATGGACGCGCTGAAATCGGCTATCAACGATTTCCTAAAGGCGTTGATGGAACAGGCGCAACGGCAGGCCGAGCGGGGCGACCAGATGTCGGAAGCCGACCCGGATGCGCAAAAGCTTGATGCTCAGCGGCTTCAAGAAATGCTTGATCGTGCCCGTGAATTGAACCGCTCCGGCGCCCGCGAAGCGGCCAAGGACATGCTCGCGCAACTGCGCAACATGCTGGAAAACTTGAAGACCGCGCGTATGTCGCCGAACGCCGAACAGCGCCGCGGCCGGGAGCTGTTGGATGAGCTGTCGAAGATGATGCGCGAGCAGCAAAAGCTGATGGACGAAACCTTTCGCCAATCCCAGAAAGGCCGCCGCCAAGGGCAGGCAGGCAGGTCGCCCTTTCGGGAGCCTGGACAAGGCGACGGCCGGCGTGCTTCGCCTCGCCGCTCACCGAACAACATGCCGTTCGATTCCGGACGCATGAGCCAAGATCAGGAAGCCCTGCGTCGACAGTTGGGCGATTTGATGCGCCGCCTGGGCGAGGACTTCGGCAACATCCCCTCACCGCTTGGCCGCGCCGAACGCTCCATGCGCGACGCGCGCGAATGGCTGGAACAGGGTCAAATGGGTCCCGCCGTGGGTCCGCAAGGCAACGCCATGGATCAAATGCGCCAGGGCGCCCGCAAAATGATGGAGGAGCTGGTCCAACGGCTTGGCGATCCCGGCATGCAGGGCGACGCCGAGTTCGGTGCGCTTGGCAATAACGACGATCAGGACCCGCTGGGCCGGCCGGTCGGCGCGCAATGGGACTATGGCGAAAGCGTCAAGGTGCCGGAAGACTTGGACCTGCAGGAATCTCGCCAAATCCTCGAAGAATTGCGCCGGCGCTCGGGCCAACGCTCGCGGCCGAAACCGGAACTCGACTACCTCGATCGCCTGATGAAACGATTCTGAGCGCCGGAACGCCTTTCGCAGCCGACGCCCTAATCTTGCCGTAGTACGCCGATGTAGGGCAGCTCGCGGTAATAGTTTGCGTAGTCGAGGCCGTAGCCGATCACGAACTTGTCGGGACAAACGAAGCCAACGAACTCGGCGTCGATGTCGGCGGCGCGTTTTCCCGGCTTATCAAGCAAGACACAAACCCGAACGCTGCTGGCGCCGCGCTCCAGCAGAAGCCGCTTGGCATAGTCAAGCGTGCGGCCGGATTCGAGAATGTCGTCAATCAACAAAATGTGGCGGTCGACGACCGAATCACGAACATCGCGAATGACTTCGACATTTCCGGAACTTTTTGTGCCCGAACCATAAGAAGCCAATGTCATGAAGTCGATTTGCGGATGGGCGCCGGCATTGTGCAAGGCCCGCACAAGGTCGGCGGCAAAGACGAAACTGCCCTTCAAAACCGCGACGACCAGGAATTCTTGCCCGATCGTCTGGGTAATGTCTTGGGCCAGAACACCGTTGCGCTCGGCGATCTGCATCTCGCCATACAACACATCAATCGGGTTGTCCGATCGCCCAACGCCACCTGCCATGCGCCCGTCCTGCCCCTTGCCTAATTTTGTTTGTCTTGGTCGAGATCGGCGCCAACGAACGTTACGCCTAAATTTCGTGTCGCCTTCGGTGCATTGTCGATCTCGGTCTCGAACGCTAGGGCGGCGCCCGGCGCCAGTCTCGGCGCCGTCGGTACGACCACCCAATTGACCAATTCGCGGGTGTTTTTGTCTTGCAGGCTGACCCTGAGGCGCGGCACCGGACGCGTTTCATCGGTAATGTTTACGACCCGGCCAGAGACCTGCAGCAGATTGGCACCATTGGTGTTTAGATATTTGTGGGTCACATCTTGGATCGCGAGACCGACCTTGTTTTGCGGCGCGCTCTGTTCTTCGGCGATCTGTTTTTCCGGCACGGTAATCCCGTCGAGAATTTGATACAACCGATCCGCCGGCGGCCAGTACGCCACCAAAGGGTCCCGGCCATACCACAAGCCGGCGACGATCGCACCGACGGTCAACAGCAACAAAAGCCAGCCGACCGCTTGCCCGATCCCGCTCCGCGTTCGACGCACGGCCGGCAGCCGGTTGCCAACCGCTGCCGGATCGACGTTTAGCAACGGCGACTCGGCCACGTCTTCTTCGTCTTCGAACGTCACCGCGACATCGGGATCATCGCTATCCGCGGTTTCATCGGCAAAATAGAGATCGTCTTCTTCCGGCAGCGGTGCGGCGACAGGAAGCTCGGGCGGCGGCGTAACCACCGGCGCCACAGATTGCGCCACGTCCTCTTCGGCCGGCGGTGTCTGCGCCAAAGGCGCGGACGCGTCGGAAACCAGCGGCGTGACGACCACTTCGACTTCTTGGTACCAATTATGGTGGCAACGGACGCAACGCACTCTGCGTCCCATACCGCCCAGCGCCGTCGGATTTATCTGATAGCGCGTTGCGCAAGATGGACAGGTCAGTATCATCGGCAAAAATAGTTACCTTCCGACCGATAAGCCTTTATAGGTGTTTGACCGAATCAAGGCAAGATTATGCGGCCTACGGTACGGGAAAACGCCCAGCCGGCGCAAACTTCGTGTTAGCTCACCCGGCAGTAAAACGAGTTACCATCGACGTGGCAACGGATATCTTGTCGATATGACGCAAAATTCCAGCGTGGTGCGATTCGAAAATGTCGGGCTGCGATACGGCGGCGGGCCGGAAGTGCTCCAAGACCTCAGCTTCGATCTGCAAGCAGGGTCGTTTCATTTTCTGACCGGGCCGAGTGGCGCAGGAAAGACTTCGTTGCTGAAATTGATGTATCTCGGCCTGCGTCCGAGCCGCGGCCTGATCAATTTGTTCGGTGAAGACATCGCCTTGTTGCCGCGCACCAAGCTTCCTGCATTGCGTCGCCAAGTCGGCGTAGTGTTTCAAGATTTTCGCCTGCTCGACCATCTTTCGGCCCTAGAAAACGTCGCTCTGCCGCTTAGGATTGTCGGCGGACTGGGAGAATCGAAAATCCGCGACTATGTTGGCGAGTTACTGACCTGGGTAGGCCTGGAAAATCAAATAGACGCCTTGCCAGCAACACTATCCGGTGGCGAGAAACAGCGTGTTGCGATCGCCCGGGCGGTCATTGCGCGGCCCAAATTGCTGTTGGCAGACGAGCCGACGGGCAATGTCGACAAGGTTATGGGGCGACGCTTGATCCATTTGTTCACACAACTCAATAAACTCGGAACGGCGGTCGTCGTGGCCACTCACGATACCGAAATGGTTCGCCGAATCGGGCAAAGTCAAATCAATCTCGACGCCGGCCGGCAAGTCGCCGCCGACGCCGACGGTAATCCGTAAAGGGAAGTGATGCGCATGCCGATCGGGCATACCGACCTGCAACTGGAAGCCGACCCTTCGGCGCGATTCTTGCCGTGGGTCATCTCGATCATGATGTTCTTGGCGACGCTGGCGGCATGCGGCTCGCTCGGCTTGAACCGCTTGCTGAGCGAATGGCAAGCAACGGCGACGACAGCCATTACCGTTGAAATTCCCTTTGTCAAAGGCTCCGGCATGGCCAATCGAATCGACAGCGCTGTTGCCGAATTGATGGCGACCCCTGGCATTACCAAAGTTACACCACTGACAAAGGGCGAAATTGCCGCCTTGCTCGAGCCCTGGCTCGGCGCCTCTGTCGGCGATCTGGACTTGCCGTTGCCGGGCTTGATCGACGTACGCGTCGATCCGGCGGGCGCCTTGGATTTGGAGGCGTTGGCGGTGCGCTTGAATGCGCTGTCGCCGGGCGCCAAAGTCGACGGCAGCGGCAGCGCGCGCGGCCGGTTGGTGACCTTGGCAAGGGCTGCCAAATGGCTTTCCCTCGGCATCGTCGCCGTGATATGTACGGCAACCGTGTTGATAATCGTGTTTGCGACGAAGGCCGGTCTGACGGCGCACAATAAGGCGATCGAAGTGTTGCACCTGATCGGCGCGCGCGACGGTTACATCGCCCGTCAGTTCCAACAGCATTGCCTGTTACTGGCGCTGAAGGGCGCCGTGCCGGGTTGCATGTTAGCGGTGTTGGCGGTGTTGGCGCTCGGCCTGTTGAGCGCGCGGCTCGACGCACCGATGTTGGCGCCTCTGTCCTTGACGGCACGCGACTGGGCGCTCGTCGCGTTGCTGCCGATCGGCGCATCGGCACTGACTATGCTGACCGCTCGTCTGACTGTATTGCAAGAACTTAAAAGGACATTGTGAATGACGTCGATCAACCCTCGGGCTTCATCGGCAGCGGCGCGAGCATAGACCGGTCATGTCCAAACGCTTGTTGCTCGTGCCTTTGGTATTAGTGTTGGCCTGGGTCATTGGCTTTTTGTTGTTTGTTCGCCAGCTCGATTGCGTGGCACCCGGTCCGGACCAAAAGACCGACGGCATCGCCGTATTGACGGGCTCGGCCGATCGGCTCTATGCCGGCGTTGACGTCCTGCGTGCCGGCGGCAGCCGCCGGCTGCTGATTTCAGGCGTCAAACGGGGCACCAACAAACAAATCCTGTCGACCGCCATGGGCCGGGCGCCAGAGATGTTCGATTGCTGTATCGATTTGGGCGAGGCGGCGCTGGATACCGCCGGCAATGCCGTCGAGATCGCCGAGTGGGCCAAACAGAACAAATACAGCAGCCTACGCATCGTCACCTCGAGCGCCCATATGCCGCGCAGCTTGATGGAAGTGCGCCACCGCCTTGGTTCCGTCGACCTGTTGGCGCATTCGGTCTGTCAAAGCCGGCCCGATTCGGCAACTGACGGCAATTGGCTTGGGCCGACATTGCTGGAAATCGGCGAGTACCACAAATTCCTGCTAAGCTTCCTCCGCCTGAAATTCGATCCGCCGAATACCTAGGTACGGAGGAAAACCGGTTGATCACTGTCCGTTCGCTGGCTTTCAACGGTGCGTTCTATGTTTGGACCGCGTTCATGTGCATCCTGTATATCCCGGCCTTCGCGTTGCCGCGCATGATCATGGTCCGCGGCCAAGAACGCTGGGCGATCGGCGTCAATTGGCTAATGAAGCGTTTGGCCGGGATCGATGTGGAAATCCGCGGCCGCGAGCACTTGCCGCCGGGTGCCTGTATCGTCGCCTCAAAGCACCAGTCGGCGTGGGACACGCTGATCTGGCATCAGGTACTCAACGATCCCGCGGTCATCATCAAGAAAGAACTAACCTACATCCCGGTCTATGGCTGGATTTGCCAAAAGACCAAAATGATCGCCGTCGACCGCTCTGGCGGCACCAAGGCGCTGCGCGGCATGCTGAAGGCGGCCCGCGAGGCCCGGGATACGGGCCGCCAGGTCACCATATTCCCCGAAGGCACGCGCTCCGCGCCTGGCGAAACCAACCCTTATCAGTCGGGCATCGCGGCGGTATACGGAGACCTTGACGTGCCGGTGATCCCGGTAGCCGTCAATTCCGGCCTGTTTTGGCCGCGACGGCGCTTCATGCGTCAGCCGGGCACGATAGTGTTGGAGTTTCTGAAGCCGATCGCGCCGGGCCTCAAACGCAAGCCCTTCATGGCCCAGTTGGAACGTGAGATCGAGACTGCGGCGAAACGATTGGTCACGGAAGGCCGGCAAGAAATCCTTGGGGATAAGCCGGTGAAAGAGTCCCGTTAATCCTGGGGATAACCTGAAAATATTCTCAATATCAATGGTTTGCGATCGATCAACATGATGAAAACATAACAAGAACATTTCTTGACCGGCCGAGCGCGTAAGCCTATCATTTACTGTCGTTCCCGGGCCGTCCCAAGGCCTGATTTGACATTATTTCGACGGTAAAAAGTACACCAAGGCGAAGCCGAGGGACTTTTTAACGAGGGACGCGTTAGAATCCGGCATGGCGAGACTGTAAGGTCTCGTCGCCGCACAGCAAAGCGGGAAACCAATGCCCACAATTGCCCCCATCTCCCAGCAGATCTGGGACATGAAATACCGCTTCAAATCGGACGACGGTACCCCGGTCGACCGCACGATCGAGGATTCCTGGCGCCGTGTCGCCAGCTATCTGGCGACTGCCGAGGACGATTCCGAACGCTGGCAAGCATCGTTTTTCGAGGCGTTGCAGGATTTTCGGTTCCTGCCGGCTGGCCGGATCCTGGCCGGCGCCGGAACCGAGCGTCGGGTGACGTTGTTCAATTGCTTCGTCATGGGCAGCATCCCCGACGACATGACCGGCATATTCGACCATTTGAAGGAAGCCGCGTTGACGATGCAGCAGGGCGGCGGCATCGGTTACGATTTTTCCACGTTGCGCCCCAAAGGCGCTAAGGTCAAAGGCGTCGGCGCCGATGCGTCCGGCCCCTTGAGTTTCATGGATGTCTGGGACGCCATGTGCCGGACGATCATGAGCGCCGGCTTCCGCCGCGGCGCCATGATGGCGACGTTGCGCTGTGATCATCCGGACATCGAAGCCTTTATCGAAGCCAAGCGCGAGCCGGGCCGGTTGCGCATGTTCAACTTGTCGGTGCTGGCTACGGACGCGTTCATGACCGCCGTGAAGGAAGACGCGCCTTGGCAATTGCGGTTCGATGGCACCGTCTATCGGACCATTGCCGCGCGCGAGCTTTGGGACCAGATCATGCGCTCGACTTATGCCTACGCAGAGCCGGGCATCATTTTCATCGACCGCATCAACCGCCGGAACAATCTGCATTATTGCGAGGAGATCGCGGCGACCAACCCATGCGGCGAGCAACCCTTGCCGCCCTACGGCGCCTGCCTGTTGGGGTCGATCAACCTGGCCCGCCTCATTCTCGACCCGTTCACGGATCAAGCCCGCCTCGACGAACAAGCGTTCGAGCATTTGACCCGGATCGCCGTCCGCATGATGGACAACGTTATCGATTTGTCTGGCTTTCCCTTGGCCGAGCAGCAAGCGGAGGCCTTGCAGAAGCGCCGTATCGGCTTGGGCATTACCGGCCTTGGCGACGCGCTGATCATGTGCGGCCGGCGCTACGGATCGCCGGCCGCCATTACCTTGACCGAAGGCTGGATGCGCGCCTTGCGGCGGCATGCCTATCTCGGCTCTATCGATATCGCTAAGGAAAAGGGCGCCTTCCCGCTGTATGACCGGGACGCCTTTTTAGCCAGTGAAAATTTGGCCGAATTGGATGACGATATTCGGTCCGCCATCGAGAAGCATGGCATACGCAATGCATTGCTGACGTCGATCGCGCCGACCGGAACGATTTCGCTGCTCGCCGACAACGTCTCCTCCGGCCTCGAGCCGGTCTTTAGTTTCAATTACACGCGTACGGTTCTGACCCCGGATAACGAACGAAAGCAGGAAGAAGTTTCCGACTACGCCTTTCGGCTCTGGCGCCGATTGTATGGCGAGCGCCCGTTACCGGATTATTTTGTTGACGCCCAATCCTTAACCCCACCTGATCATGTCCGCATGCAGGCCGCGGTTCAAAAGTATGTCGACAGTTCGATCTCGAAAACCATCAATTGCCCGGAGGACATATCCTTCGATCAATTCAAGGATATTTACCTTGAAGCCTACGAATCCGGCTGCAAAGGCTGCACGACCTACCGGCCGAATGACGTTACCGGCGCGGTTTTGAGTGTGAAGGACGAGGCGGCGCCGGAGCCGGTCGATCAAGCGGAACTGCCGTTCGATCGGCCGCCGGCGCGGCCGCGTGACCCCTATGAATCGGGCGGCGTGGTTTACATGACCCGGCCGTTGGACCGTCCCGGGGTTTTGCCGGGCCAGACCTATAAGGTCAACTGGCCGGAAAGCGATCACGCCATATACATCACCATCAACGACGTCATACAGGACGGCCGGCGCCGGCCGTTCGAAATCTTCATCAATTCGAAGAATGTCGAGCACTTTGCCTGGACGGTCGCGTTGACGCGCATGATCTCGGCGGTGTTTCGGCGCGGCGGCGACGTCAGCTTCGTGGTCGAGGAACTGAAGGCGGTGTTCGACCCGCGCGGCGGTGCCTGGGTCGACGGCCGCTACGTGCCGTCGCTGTTGGCGGCCATCGGCGATGTGGTTGAGAAACATATGGTCATTATCGGTTTCATGGCCGATCCCAACTCAACGGCCGACGGCCAGGAAGACGAGCCGATGCAAGCCGCCGTCGGCGACGAGCCGGCCGACCGCCGGTTTCGCCAGTGCCCGCGCTGTGGCCAGGCCAGCTTGGTCCGGCAAGAAGGCTGCGACAGCTGCACCGCCTGCGGCCATTCAAGATGCAGTTGAATTCGCTTTAAAGAGTGGACCGTAGCGCCACAAGAAACCGGTCATGCACGCCCAATTCGACCAATTGGTCGACAGTCTGAGCAATATAATCGCGATTGGGGCCGCCGTGGCCTGTCGACCGGCGGACCACGTCATGCGCTGTTTCCAGGGCCAACCGGCCGGCATATTGCGGGTGATCGCGGTCGACGGTGAAGGTGAGCGCAGCGACGCGTTGGCCGTCGACCGTGGCATGGCATCGGGTCGGGACGTAGACCGGTGTCACCATTTCCCGCGCCGCCAGATAGGCGAGCGTCGCCTGTCGATGACATTCGGCGACCCGAAACAAGCGCCCGGTGCACGAACCGCCGCGATCCAAACCCAATACAAGTCCCGGATCGCGTGGTGTTCCGCGATGAAACCATGACCAGACGCAGAGCGCGCGATGGAATCCGTGGATTCTGGCGGTCCGCACAGCGCCGTGCTCGAAGCCCGCATGCCAGAGCAGCGAACCATAGCCGAACACCCAGATATCACCGTCCGGCAAGGACCGATCCACGAGACCAACCGTCGCCGGATAGTCAGCCATGACCGGCGCTTTTTGGAACGAAAAGGACCAACCCGACGCCGATCACGGCCACAGCCATGCCGAGCAAGGCAAGCGGCCCAAAGGCTTCGTCAAACAACCACCACCCGAATAGCGCCGTAACCGGCGGCACCAAATAAAGCAGGCTGGAAACCTGCACCGCCGCGCCGCGCCGGATCATGAGAAACAGCAAACTAAAAGCCCCGAGCGACAACACAAACACCAGCCAGGCCAAGGCAAAAATGAACGATCCGGTCCATTCGATGCGGCCGGTCTCGAAAGCCCATGCGATAGCGCCCGTGGCGATACAGGCGGCACTCAACTGCACCGCATTGCCGGTTCTCAGGTCCATATGCGAACAGAACCGTTTTTGGTAGAGCGTGCCCAATGTTAGACCGAACAGCGCCAGTACCGACAACGCCATACCAACAGGCGTGCCGAGGCCGACCTCCAGCTTTCGGGTGATGACCAACGCCACGCCAGCCAGACCGAGCAGCAACCCTGCCCATTGGCGCAGTGTCAGCCGCTCACCCAAAAACGGCAGGGCCAAAGCGGCGACCAACAGTGGCTGTAGGCCGACGATGAGCGCCGACACACCGGTTTCGACACCGTGATCAATGGACGCAAAGACGCCGCCAAGATAGACCCCATGGACCAGCAACCCGGCAACCGCGATATGGAAGATTTCGCGTCGACCACGCGGCCAAGGCGCCCTGACCGCGAGACTGAAGGCGATCAACAAACCCGCCACCAAGGCGAATCGCACCGCTAAGAACGTCATCGGCTCCGCATGCGGTAAGCCGAGGCGGGCGCCGATGAAGCCCGTGCTCCACAGCACCACGAACACCGCCGGCACGCCGATATCGATCGCCAGTCGCTTGTGCTGCGCGGTGCTCACCGATCAGGTCCCGCCCTCGACCTGGCGACCCGGCACGGGCTATATAGGACGCGCGCGCCCATGGAGGATACATGCGCTTTCTTCTGCTGTTTGCCGCCATTGTCGCGGCAATGACCGGGTATTACGCCTACTGGTCCTATCTCGCCGACCAGTTCGCGGCCCAGGCCGAATTGTGGATCGAGCAGCGCCGGCGCGAAGGCTTCGCGATCAGCCACGACGGCATCGAAGTGCGCGGCTTTCCCTACCGCTTGACCCTGGCGGTCGGCGCCCCGAAGATTGCCCGGCCGGACGACAACGTGCCGTGGGAATGGCGCGCGGACTATCTCGCCATCTACTTTCAGCCGTGGGATTTCAGCCACTTGATCGGCGTGGTCGATGGCCGTCAATCCGTGCAATGGCAGGACAACGATGCCGTCGAAAAAGTCGATATCGATGCCGGCGAAACCCGTTTCAGTGCCAAACTCAACAAACGTGGCCAAATCGACCGGGTGATCGGCGAAAGTCATCACGTAACGCTCAGCCATGCCAAGGGCATGACCGTCCAGATCAAGGACCTGCAGACGGCGCTGCGCCTCAATCATGGCACCGAAGACTCCCGGCCAACCGGCAGCATTGACGTGGCCATCCGCGTCGACACCATGGATTTGCCGCGCCAGTACGCATTTTTCCTGGGTCCAAAGGTGGAATTGGTCAAGGCTGAAGGCTTTCTGCCGGCGCCCCTGCCGAAAGGTACCGGATCCCGCGACGCCGCCCAATGGCGCGACCAAGGCGGCAGGCTCGACATCCGCGACCTAACCGTTAATTGGGGGCCGCTGGACGTTACCGGTAAAGGCAAAGTAAGCCTCGACGAAAAGTTGCGTCCGGCGGGACGTCTCATAACAGCCCTCCGCGGCTATGGCGACACGCTACGGGCGTTTTCGGATAAGGGCGGCTTAAGCAAAGGCCAGGCGACGGCAGCGATATTCGCCTTGAATCTTTTGGCGCGCGACGAAGCCGACGGTGGGCGTGTCGTCGACACCGAACTGGTGGTTCGCGACGGCATCCTGCACCTCGGCCCTGTAGCCTTACTCACTCTGCCGACTCTTTGGTGAGGTCGCTGTCATGGCCGGCGGCGTCGACCGCCAAGTCGCGGCCAAAGTTGGGCGCGGCACTTTCCTGACCGGCATCGATAATTGCCCGCCGGACCCGCCGGGTATGGGTGAACAAGTCGAACAAAGCGTCGCCATCGCGCCAGCGAATGGCCCGTTGCAGGGCTGACAAGTCTTCTGAAAAGCGGCCGAGAACTTCCAGCACCGCTTCGCGATTGTTCAAGAACACATCCCGCCACATGGTCGGATCCGAAGCCGCGAGCCGGGTAAAATCCCGGAAACCGCCCGCCGAATACTTGATTACTTCCGACTGGGTAACCGCCTCCAGATCATCCGCGGTGCCGACGATGTTGTAGGCAATCAAATGCGGCAGATGGCTGGTTATCGCCAAGACCAGATCGTGATGCTCCGCATCCATGATTTCGACCCGGCTGCCAATGCTCTGCCAAAACAGACCAAGCTTTGCCAAAGCCGCTTCGTCGGTTCGCGGACCCGGTGTCAATATGCACCAGCGCTCTTGAAACAGTTCAGGGAACCCGGCCTCGGGACCGGATTCCTCGGTGCCGGCAACCGGATGGCCGGGAATGAAATGAACGCCCTCGGGGATATGCGCCCCGACGTCATTGAGAACGCAGGCCTTTACCGATCCAACATCGGTGACGATCGCACCGGGCCGCAGCACCGGGGCAATCTCTTCGGCGGCCGCGCCCAGAATGCCGACCGGCGTGCAAAGAATGACCAAATCGGCACCGGACGCGGCATCGGCGTTGCTGGCATAAGCCTGGTCGACGATTTCCAAATCGAGCGCCGTCTGCCGCGACTCGCTGGTTCGCGCCGAACAGACGATTTCTCCGGCCAGGCCGTGGTGACGAGCGGCTTGGGCGATCGACGATCCGATCAAGCCGATACCAATGAGCGCCAAGCGCTCGAACATGGGATTATCGCTCATTGCCTCAACCCAAAAAATCCTTCAGGGCCGACACAACGGCCTGGTTCTCGGCTTCGGTGCCGACCGTAATTCTAAGTGCTTCGGGCAATCCATAGCCGTGCATGCCGCGGGGAACGATAGCCAGCGCATTCAAATGTGCGGCCGCCGCGACGCTGCCTTTTGGCCCATCGGGGCCATCCGGGAAGCGTGCCAGGACGAAGTTGCCGACACTCGGCAGAACGTCGAGGCCAAGTTCACCGAGTTCCCGGGTGAGCCAGAGCAGCCAATGATCGTTGTGCAAACGGGAAGCTTCGGTATGGCCAACATCCCGCAATGCCGCGACCGCGCCGCTCTGCGCCATGATGTTGACGTTGAACGGGCCGCGCACCCGGTGCAGCACGGCGATTATTTCCGCCGGCGCGTAAGCCCACCCGACGCGCAGGCCGGCCAAACCATAAATCTTCGAAAACGTCCGCGTCATTATGACATTATCGCTGTCATGCACCATTTCGACGCCCGAACTGTAGTCGTTGCGGCTCACATATTCGGCATAGGCCGCGTCGATCACCAACAACACGTCGTCACGCAAGCCTGCCCTGAGCCGCTGAAGCTCGGCGCCGGACAGATAGGTCCCTGTCGGGTTGTTCGGATTGGCAAGAAACACGATCTTGGTCCTGCTGGTGACCTTTGCCAAAATGTTGTCGACATCGGCGACATAGTCGGTTTCCGATGCGGCGATCGGAATAGCACCGCACGCCATGGCCGACAGCGGGTACATCAAAAATCCGTGCCGACTATAGATGATTTCGTCCCCGGGGCCGGCATAGGCGAGCGTCAACAAAGAGATCAATTCGTCGGAGCCGTTCGAGCAAATGATACGGTCGGGATCGAGATCGTAATGTGCCGCCAACGCCTGCCGCAATTGCGCCGAATCGCCATCGGGGTAGCGATGCAGCGTCTTGGCCGCGGCCGTGACGGCCGCAACCGCATCCGGACTCGCCCCGAGCGGCGTCTCGTTGGCCGAAAGATTAATGATCGTCGATTGATCTTCGATATCGGCATTGCCGCCTTTGTAAGGCTGAATGTCGAGAATACCTGAACGCGGACTGGGAGCCGTCATTTCCCTGTTTCCTGTTTTCTGGTTTTTGAACGTACCCAGAGCAAATTTCGATCATACGGGACCATTTGATCGAAGCTTGCTCTAGTCGAGCCGGCCGATCGGCACCGCATAGGCACCGAGCAAAATGATCCGCCTTATGACGGAATCATGCCGCTGGAGCAACGCCGTCACACGATCGTCTTCCTGGCCGACGAATCCGGTTGCTTCATAGAGCTGCATGCGAGCCCCTGGATCGTCGTCACCGTAACTGGCGATGACATGGCCTTTCAATCCGGCCTCCGTCATCAATTCCCCCAACCGCGCCCGGCTTGTTTCGCCGGTCTCGACAGCCAGCAGCGACACATCGTCTCCCGATTCCTGCGGCGCGAACGGCGCAACGACCAGGGCCGCCAAGTCCTCGAACTGGCCGCTTGCCGAGGTGTAGAAAGGCAAGCGCGCGATGACAAACAGCCGGGCACGATGACCGGCGACGACTTGCGGCCACCAGGGATTGGCTTCGTTGTCTTCGGGTAAAGTCAACACGCCGATCGCCTGGCCGCTTTCCGCGACTTCGCGCAGCACACGCTGCGCCGAGGTGTGCACGGACATTGCCGCAACGGATCCGAAGTGATTGCGCGCCAGGTCCCAATAGCCGACGGACTTTGCCGGCGCATGGATCAGTACGCGCTGGGGACTCTGCAAGTGGCAAAAAGCGCCAATCAACTCACGCCATAAACGCGCCACTACGGCGCGCGGCAAAATGCCGGAATGCTGGTCGAGCCGGCGCCGCAGTACTGTCGCCTCGCGTCCCGGATTGACGTAGACCGTTGGCGCATCGCCAGTGGCTGCCTGACGCTCTTTGACCGCCGCTATATCGCCGACCAACGCCGTGCGGCGCAGCAGGCAATCGTGGAGTTGATCGTCGATTTGATCGATCTCGTCACGCAGCGCATCCAGGTCGGCGGCGTCACTCATTGCAAGCCTCTTTCAAGCATACTCGATTACCTCGACGCCGAAGAGGCCCAAAGCCCCGTCAACGGCCCAGTCGCGCCGTCGGCCGATCACCATCGCCCAGCGATCCGGCATTCCGCCTATCGCGCGCCATTCCCCCGCCTCTCATACCGGCAGCACCGGCCGGGATCAAGTCCGGGACGCGCAACCGGCGGCGAAGGGCGCGATCGGGCTTGGCGGCATAGATCTGTTTTCCGGCTTCGACCATGATCACACCGGAAAACCCTTGCCACCAACGCATCCCGGCGCTTTCCCAGGTCGCCGCCGCTCGCAAGAAAAACCGTTTTTCGCTCGGCGGCAAATACAACGCGCTGCGTACCTCGCCCGGCAGAAACATGGTATCGCGCAACAACCGGCAAAGCTGCGGCGGCGAATAGGGATAGCCCTGACCAAAAGGCGATCCTTCGGAGCGCGCCCACAAGCCGCGCCGGTTTGGCACGACAACCAGCAACGTGCCGCCGCTGGTCAGCACACGCCAAACCTCGCGCAACATCGGCCGGACCTGTTCGGCCGTCTCCAAGCCGTGCACCACCAAGACTTTGTCGATCGAGGCGTCAGCGAACGGCAAATCGGTCTCGTCCGACAACAAAACCTGGCCGAGCCCGTCCGCTGGCCAATGAACCACACCCTGCTGCGCCGGCATGGCGGCGATAACCCGCTCGGCCTCATCGCGAAACGGCCGCAAATATGGCGTCGCATAGCCAAGCCCGAGCACGCGCTCGCCGACGACGTTGGGCCAGATCAACCGCACCTGGCGACGAATGGATCGGCGCGCCGCTTGCCCGAGATGACTGGCGTAGAAGTTCCGAAGGTCGATAACGTCAGGGCGCCACATGACAATACTCTACCACATCAGGCCATGGCACGCCCAAACGCCCCGTGCGGGCCGCGATCAATACATATGCTGGCCGCCATTGATCGACATCGTCGATCCGGTGACGAATCCGGCATCATCGCTGGCCAGGAACGCCACGCCGCGGGCAATTTCGTCTGCCCGTCCCAGCCGACCGGCGGGAATGCCGGCGACAATTTTTTCGAGCACAGCGTCCGGTACGGCGGCCACCATGTCAGTATCGATATAGCCCGGCGCAATAGCGTTCACCGTGATACCGAAGCGGGCGCCTTCCTGGGCTAGTGCCTTGGTGAAGCCGTGAATACCGGATTTCGCCGCGGCGTAATTGACCTGGCCGTACTGGCCGGCCTGACCGTTAATCGATCCGATATTGACGATGCGGCCAAAGCCACGCTCCCGCATGCCGCCGAACACCGCCTTGCTCATGTTGAAACAGCCGCCCAGATTGGTATCGACGACCGCTTGCCAGTCTTCGTGGCTCATGCGCAGCAGCGTCCCATCCCTGGTGATACCGGCGTTGTTGACCACAACATCAACCGGCCCCAGCTCCTCGGCAATCCTTGCCACGCCGTCCTGGCAGGCCTGAAAGTCCGAGACATCCCACTTGTAGGCTGAAATACCCGTATCGTCGGTGAAGCGGCTAGCCGCTTCGTCGTTGCCGGCATAACTGGCCGCAACCGACATGCCGGCATCGCGCAAAGCAATGCTAATTGCTTTGCCGATGCCACGCGTCCCACCTGTGACAACCGCAACTCTCGACATTACTCGCTCCTTCGTTCGTCGTTATTTTGCTCAATCGCGCGCGACGCACATGGCGATCCCCATGCCGCCGCCAATGCAAAGCGTGGCGAGCGCTTTCTTGGCGTCGCGCTTTTGCATTTCGTGTAGCAGCGTGACCAAAACCCGGCCACCGGAGGCACCAATCGGATGACCGATGGCGATGGCGCCGCCGTTCACGTTGACTTTGGCCGGATCCCAGCCGAGATCCTTGTTGACGGCGAGAGCCTGGGCGGCAAAGGCCTCGTTGGCTTCGATCAGATCGAGGTCGTCGATCGTCCAGCCGGCCTTCTCCAAAGCACTGCGGCTCGCCGGGATGGGTCCGGTTCCCATGATTGCCGGATCGACACCGGCCTGCGCCCAAGAGACAATCCGGGCCAGCGGCTCGATGCCGCGCCGTTCAGCCTCGTCAGCGCTCATCACCACGACCGCTGCCGCCCCGTCATTGATGCCAGAGGCATTGGCGGCGGTCACCGTGCCTTCCTTGCGATCGAAGGCCGGGCGCAGCTTTTCCATGGATTCTATTGTCGCGCCGTGGCGGACATATTCGTCCTGATCGACAATCGTTTCGCCTTTCCGTGTCTTGATCACGACCGGGACAATCTCATCAGCGAAGCGGCCACTTTTCTGGGCTTTTTCGGCTTTATTTTGAGAGGCGACCGCGAACGAATCCTGCTCCTCGCGGGTAATCTGCCATTGCCGCGCCACGTTTTCCGCGGTCGAGCCCATGTGATAGCCGTTGAACGCGTCCCATAGGCCATCGACAATCATGCTGTCGATGAATTCGACGCCGCCCATCTTGTGGCCGTCGCGTAGATGGGCGACGTGCGGCGCCTGGCTCATGCTCTCTTGACCGCCGGCGACAACGATGGCGGAATCGCCGTTTTGCACAGCTTGGAAAGCGAGCGCGACACTGCGCAATCCCGAGCCACACAATTGATTGACGCCCCATGCCGGAACTTCTTGCGGCACACCGGCATTCATGGAGGCCTGGCGGGCCGGGTTCTGACCGGCGCCGGCGCTCAAAATTTGCCCCATGATGACTTCGGAAACGTCTTCGCTGGCGACGCCGGCCCGGTTCAACGCCTCGGTGATGACGGCCTTGCCCAGATCATGAGCAGGCAACGCGCTCAGCGCGCCATTGAAGGACCCAACGGCCGTACGAGCCGCGGACGCGATAACAACTTCCGCCATCGGTCTAACTCCTGTCTCGGAAATTTTGGTGGTTAATGAGAATCGCGACATAGACACAGTTGAGATCGCGAGTAAAGCATATTTTCCGGCAGTCTGGACGGTCATTTCGAAGGCGGTAGGGCGGCCATCCAATCGGCAATATCGGTCCACAATCCGGCCCTGGCACGGGAGCCGACCATCATCCCGATGTGGCCCGACGGCGGCGCGATTATTCGCGCATTCGGCAGTGCCCGGCCGAGCGGCTGCGCCGACCGCGCCGGCACGATCCGATCCTGTTCCGGCGCCGCCACCAGCGCCGGGCCATCGAACCGTTCCGGCACCACCGGCACGCCGCCGATCCGCCAGTTGCCGCGCGCCGGCTCGTTATTGCCGTACCAGCCGACCAGGCAGCCGCGGGCAGCGGCCTGCACCAACGGCACGCCATCGTTCAGCCAGTCCTCCAACGCGACGAAATCGAGGGCCGCCGCACCGGATTGATCGAGCGTGGCGAAATGATTGAATTTTCTCAACGCCAAATTCGGATCGAGTAATGCGAACAATGTCTGCAGCAAATCGACCGGCAGTGCGGGAAAGGCCGAAACCAGGCTTTCCCACTGACCGGCCATGGTGGTCATGGGCGACGGCCCGGTATCGGCGTGGAAATCCCAGGGTGTCGCCAACAAGGCCAGACCGTTAGTCAGGTGCGGCCGCGCGAGCGCCAGCGCCAGCGCCAGATTGCCGCCCATGCAATAGCCGACGATCGGCATCGGCCCGCCGCAGCGCGCTGTCGCGCAATCGAACGCGTCGGCGAGATGGCCGAGCACATAGTCGGAAAGATCGAACGATTGTTCCATGGCGCCCGGCGAGCCCCAGTCGATGATCAATGGCCGATAGCCTCGGTCGACCAGCCATCGCGCAAAGCTCCGGCGCCGACTGAGGTCAAGAACGTAATACCGGTTGACTAGGGAGGGCACCATGAATACCGGCCGGCCGGTGCCGCCGTAATCAAACAGGCGGGCAGCGCCGCGACGCCAGAGGGTCGGCGGATCCGGAAGATCCCGGCGATAGGGGTGATTTTGATAGCGCTCAATGCCGGCAATCAGGCCATCGAGCCGTCTGGTCAAGGCCCCTGCCACGGCCGCCGCCAATTTCTCCGGTTCGGCGTCCCTGAGTTGGCCGGTAAGTTCAGCCGCCGTCTTCGCCAGTTTCGGGTGCCAAGGCAGCAAACCGAGCCTGGCACTCGGCAAGGCGGCGACGGAGCTCATCAAGCTGGTCAGGGCGATCGTCAGATGCAGACCGATCGGCCGCGGCATCTCGGCCCGATACCCGCTCGCCGGCCGGTCGGCCTTGGGCTCGTCGGGTGCGCTCGGAATACTCGTTCTCCCCTGATTGCGGGCCCGCGTTGGATTGCGCCACGGCGCCGGCAACGCAGGCGCCAAACGCCGGCTCAGCGGCCATCCGCGCCGCTTGTTCGAGCCACAGGTCGATATAGCGATCGGCAAGGATCGTCAAAGCATCGTCAGCCATGCCCGATGATAACGCCCTCACTTGTATCATCAAGCGTCTGTTGATCCGTCAACGGCCGCCGCGGGCCGGCCTAGTCGCTTTGATTGCACCGCACAATGGACTTGCGCACCGCAACAAATGCCGGTCAATATGCAGACGTTGGTCATTTGAACGCTCGCGAGGCCCCACTGTGGCAGATAGCAACAAGAACGATCAAAACACGCCGATTACCATAAAAAAGTACGCTAACCGCCGCCTCTACAACACCGCAACATCTTCTTACGTGACCCTCGATCATTTGGCCGACATGGTCAAAAAAGGCATCGATTTCGTGGTCTATGACGCGAAGTCGGGTGAGGACATTACCCGCTCCGTGCTCACGCAGATCATTTTCGACGCCGAGGCTAAAGGCCAAAATTTGTTGCCGATCAGCTTTTTGCGCCGCCTGATAGGATTCTATGACGACAGCCTGCAGTCGGTTTTGCCGAGTTTTCTCGATATGAGCATGGAATCTTTTGCCAACAACCAAGACCAAATGCGCCAGAATTTGGAAAGCGCCATGGGTGAGCCGTTTCGGCAAATCGATGAGATGAACCGGCGCAACCTCGAGGCCTTTCAGCGCTCGATGAGCATGTTCAACCCGTTCTTGAATGTGCCCGAAAAGAAGGAAGCCGAAGAAGCGGCGAATGACGGAAAAAACGCGGAAATATCCGAGTTAAAATCCCAACTCGACCAGATGCAACAACAGCTCGACGCCTTACTGCGCCGCGACCGGTGATTTTCGGCCATTCACGTTTTGGTTAATCGTTTCTGAATATTCAATAAATTTTGTCGTTCATTAACGTCCTATTTTATCATTTCGGGCTTAATGGCGTCATGCTCGCGTTGATGCAGAATTCGTTGACCGTGCCGGTCGTCCGGCAGCCGCCGCCCGGTCCCGCCGGCCGCATGCGGCCGATCGGTCAGTCGGTCATTCCAATTCCCGCCAATGATGACGCCGCCCGAAAGCTCGTCTGGGTCGACGACCGCCTTGCGCATCGGCGATCGGCCGGCGACCGAGCGGCCCGCGAAACGTTGGACCAACGGGTCCGCGGCCGTGCCGCAACCGCACTGGCGAGCGAATCCAACCGCCTCGACATCGATGCCGTCGCCTTCGACATCGGCAGGCGCCAAGAGGCCTATGCACGCCCGATTGCGCCATTCCTGGCCCAACACATCGCCCAGGAACGCGTTGGCACCGCCGCCGGCGGCGCCAACGCCTACGCCAATGCGAGCGCTGCCTATCGCGAAACCTTCAACCGGGATCGCACCATTCTCGGACCGCAGGTCGACGTATCATATCGGCTATAAACCTGCTTCGATTTTCATCGAATTGGGTTTCTTATGTCGCGCTCACGTCAATGCACCTGGGGCGCATGGCGGCGCCAAGCGCGCCGGGGCCGCAGCCGCGGCCCTAACCGCATTCTCAAAATCGAACGCGGTCTAACTCGCCCGCCGGTGATGGACCGACCACGCCATAATCGATAAACTGGCTTCCGCAAGCCGCCGCGCCGTAAGCGCCGCCATAGTGCTGACGTCGGTCGTGGGGGGACTATTCCGTCGGTTTTGGAGAAGCGCATGGCACAGCCAAATACCGTCCGCGCATTGTTGGACAAGGCAGAGGGCGGCGCGCCGGCTATTGCCGCGCCGGACCGCGCGCCGCTGAGCTATCAGGCCTTGCGCGGGTTCGCCGACGATATCGTGGCGACGCTCAACCAATCGGGTATCGGTCGCGGCGATACCGTCGCCATCGTGCTGCCGAACGGCCCGGAAATGGCAACCGCTTTCATCACTGTTGCCGCCGGCGCCACCACCGCGCCGCTCAATCCGGCCTACCGCGAGGACGAATTTGCGTTCTATCTGGACGACCTGGGCGCCAAGGCCATCATCTTGCCGGCCAGCTATGACGGCCCGGCGCTGGTCGTGGCCAAACGGCTGGGCCTGGCAATCCTGCACCTGACACCGAGCGAATCCGGTCCGGCCGGCCACTTCGCCTTGGCCATGAGCGGCCAGGAAAGCCCGGCCGCTACGCCAGGCCCGGCCGAGGCCGATGACATTGCGCTGGTCCTGCATACCTCCGGCACCACGTCGCGGCCGAAGATCGTGCCGCTATCCCAGGCAAACCTCGCGGCATCGGCCGCGCACATCGCCGAGACGCTTTGCCTCGGCCCGACCGACCGGTGTTTGAACATCATGCCGCTGTTTCATATTCACGGCTTGATCGCGGCAGTCCTGTCGTCGCTCGGCGCCGGCGCTTCGGTCTGTTGTACGCCGGGCTTCAACGCGCTCCGCTTTTTCACTTGGATGGCCGACGCGAAACCGACCTGGTACACCGCCGTGCCGACCATGCACCAAGCGATCTTGTCGCGGGCGACGAAAAACCAGGAGACCATTCGCCAGACACCGCTCCGGTTTATTCGCTCCTCGTCCTCGTCACTGCCACCTCAAGTCATGCAGGAGCTCGAAGCGGTATTCGAAGCGCCGGTGATCGAAAGCTACGGCATGACCGAGGCGACCCATCAGATGGCCTCGAACCCGCTGCCGCCGGCACCGCGCAAGCCCGGCTCGGTCGGCATCGCGGCCGGCCCCGAAGTCGCGGTCATCGGCGACGACAACCGGCCGCTGCCCGGCGGCAAGGTCGGCGAAATCGCCATTCGGGGCGCCAATGTCACCAAGGGCTACGTGAACAACGACAAGGCCAACCGCGAAGCCTTCACCGACGGCTGGTTTCGAACCGGCGATCAGGGCTATTTCGACCCGGACGGCTATTTGACGATCTCCGGCCGGCTCAAGGAGATCATCAATCGCGGCGGCGAGAAAATCTCGCCGCGGGAGGTCGACGAGGTCCTGCTGGATCATCCGGCCGTGGCCCAAGCCGTGACCTTCGCCGTTCGCCACGACAAGCTCGGCGAAGACGTCGCCGCCGCCATCGTGCTGGCTGAAGAGGCCACGGCCGATGCCCGGGCCATACGCGATTTTGCCGCCGGCCGCCTCGCCGACTTCAAGGTGCCGCGCCAGGTGCTGTTTGTTGAAGAGATTCCGAAAGGCGCGACCGGCAAGTTGCAACGCATTGGGCTCGCCAAGCAACTCGGCCTCGAAGAATGAAAGTCTGCATGTTCGGCGCCGGTGCCATCGGCGGCTATGTCGGGGCCTTGCTGCATCGGCAGGGCGTCGAGGTCTCGTTGATCGCGCGCGGGCCGCATCTGGCGGCCATGCAAGACAACGGCTTGACCGTGCACAGCAAGGGCGAGCGTTTCGTGGCGCACCCCCAATGCAGCGACAATCCGGCGGACCTCGGCCCGCAAGACTACATATTCATCACCTTGAAGGCGCACGCCCTGGCCGGCGTCATCGACGACCTGGGGTCGCTGCTGAAGGATGATACGGCGATCGTCGGCGCCCAAAACGGCTTGCCATGGTGGTATTTCTACCGCCACGGCGGCGCCTACGACGGTCGTCGCCTGTCAAGTGTCGATCCCAACGGCCGGTTGTGGGACGGCCTGGGACCGGAACGCATGCTGGGCGCGGTGGTCTGGCCGTCGGCCGAACTCGCCGGCCCCGGCGTTGTCGAACACAGTTATGGTGATCGTATTCCGCTCGGCGAACCCGACGGCAGCCGATCGGACCGGGCCCTGACCCTGTCGAAAGCCCTTATTGCCGCCGGCATCAAATCACCGGTTCGACCCAATATACGTACCGAAATCTGGATGAAGTTGTGGGGCAATTTGAGTTTCAATCCGCTAAGCGTGCTGACCATGGCGACATTGCAGGATTTGGCAACGGATCCCGGTACCCGCCGGGTGACGGCGGTAATGATGACCGAAGCCAAGACGGCGGCGGAAAAACTCGGCATCAAGTTTCCGATCGACGTCGGGCGGCGCATCGATATGGCCGCCGATGTCGGCGAGCATAAGACGTCGATGCTGCAGGATCTGGAGCGTGGCCGCACCATGGAGATCGAACCGCTGTTGGGCGTGGTGGCCGAAGTCGGCCGCATGATCGGGGTGCCGATGCCGACCATCGACATTGTCTATGACCTGGTGGTGAAAAGAGCAAAGGAGGCCGGCTGTTACGCCGGATGAAAAATGAACTGGCAGAATCTATCGAAGCAAGAACTTGAGCGTGAATTCAATCCGCGGGTCGCCGTGACCGACGCCGAGACCTACCTCGCCGGCCGTGCCACCGCGAGCGCCGACGTGCGTCAAAGGCTCGAGGGGCGCTACGACATTGCCTATGGCGACGGGCCGCGCCAGTTGCTTGACGTTTTCCCCGCCGAACGCCCGGGCGGGCCTATTCATCTGTTTGTCCATGGCGGCTACTGGCGGGCGCTGACCAAGGAAGACTTTTCCTTCATCGCGCCGGCGTCGGTCGCAGCCGGTGTCACCACCGTGGTGATGGATTACGATCTCTGTCCGACCGTCACCCTCGACCGGGTCATCGCCGAGACCATCGAATGCGTTGCCTGGGTCGCCAAGAATGCCGCGGCCCTCGGCGGCGATGCCGACCGGCTCTATCTGACCGGTCATTCCGCCGGCGCCCATTTGGCCGCCTTCGCCTGCGCCGAAGATTGGACCCGGCATGGCCTGCCCGCCGACCTGATCAAGGCCGCAATCCTAGTCAGCGGTATTTTCGACCCGCGCCCGGCGTTGCAGATCTCGGTCAAAGATGAAATCGGATTGACACCGGCAATGGCCGAACGATGCGATGCCAATGCCCACCCGCCGAGACCCGGACTGCCGGTCTTGATCGCGGTCGGCGGCGATGAGCCGGCCGGCTGGGTCACCCTATCGACCGACTATCATCGCGGCGCCGGGCCGGATGCGGAGTTCGTCACCTGCCCCGGCACCAACCACTTCACGGTCGGCGAAAGCCTGTGCGACCCGGAAAGCCCGGTTTTTCAATGGCTGATGGCGGCGGTTGAGGCAAACTAGGGCGCGTACACAAAAACGCGACCAAAAGCGGCCACTCACGCGCAGGTCCGGTTAGAACCCAGCCTAGGACGTTATCATGTGGGCCATGCCACGGAGATAGTGTGCCAGGAGGAGACGTTCAGAACGTCACCCCACATCCCTCATTCTTAGTACCGGTCGAAATTCGCCATTTTCGCCCCGGTCAAAGAGCATAACGTCGAGCCAAGAACTATTCGCACTGAGAGTATCTAGTGCCTCATGCGTTGCTTTCTCTACACCTGGGCGATTCGGGATAATTGCCATCGCTCCAATGCGCAACGGATCTTGGGCGGTCGAATTGCTGCCGAGCAGAAAGCGATACAACGCTCGGTCAGCTGGCTCAATTTCGTTTGCGATGCCATTCACTTCGACGTCAAGTGCCACCGCATAGTGTATCGCCTGGACCATGGCGTCGTAGGGTGTCGTCTTGTCGACTTTGAGTTCACAGATAACGAAAGTGGGCCATCGCCCTCTACCGGTTCTCACCAGAAGGTCAATGTTGCCTGTTCCAATTTGCCCCCGCCGCTGGATTGCCGTTGGGATTTCCATCAAGCAGTTGGCCGGTCGTACTGGCCACAGGTTTCGCAGGAGTTCATGCTTCGGACTTTTTAGTAAGTCGTGGAGGATCACGCCCTGTAAATCACGTTCCGGCGACGGCTGTTTCATGTTGGAGCACGCGCGAATATATTCGCGGGCATCCCTGCCGGCCCATTCCAATTCCCGTGGATCAGGCTCGGTGGTTCTCAGAATGGGGTACCCGCGGTTGCTCCGAGGTGGCAGAAGAGTACCAACTCCGTTGCCGCAAAGTTCGACAAACACCACGAGTCCTTTCTCCGAATTCTGTAATGATCCTTGGCGGACAGTAAAAACGGTTTGGTCTGACCCGACTTGGCGTCTCGACGCCTTTAGAACCCAACCTGAGGCCTCTAGCCCTTGCAGTCCTCGGGCCATGCGAGCCGAGGCTGACCGTCTTTGCCGGATCTTCTTCTTTCCGTCTGGAGTCAGAAGTAATCTGCGGATTCGTTCGACAATTTCGTTATGGTTTTCCCGTGTCATGATCCCGTCCGCATATTTGTTGTCACACGTCCCACCACTCTCCATCCTCTCGCCTGTCTACCCTTGGAAAGAACTCTTCGAACCGATCACCCGCAAACGAATGGATCGGCACAACACGCTGTGGCGCAATCGCATCAACAAGTCGCTGCAAGTCAGGAACATAGGCGTGTCCGCTACTGTGGTGTAGCACCAACGGTATGCCCCTTTTCGTCCGCCAAGCCTCAAATTCTTGTCCCGAATCATTTTTTAGATAACCCGGCCACATTGACCACACGACCGCGGACTTTTGGAGTAACTCGGGATTGTCGAACTCGCGGGCCATTGAAGCGCGAAAAATCACGACCAACTCACCACGCCGCGCCGCGAGTTCTTCGGGGTAGATACGGTGCGGTCTAACCGCGCCAGTACGCTCGAAGGCCTTTTCGCGGATAACCTTCGACCTCTGCGAGTTGGTCAGATAAACACGGACCCCATCCCAGTCCGCCTGCGGGATCGTGTCGCGTCCTGTAGCACGGGCGATACTTGCCGCGTAGAGATCTACAACAAGGTCACGACCCGAACGGCGGCATGCCCGGAACATTGTGACGAGTCGGTCGATGTTCTGCGGAGAGAACATCGAGAGTATTATGCCTTGGGTCGATTTGAAGGTTTCGACGCACGCGTCTTCGACGTCGCGTTCTGTGGGGCCGAGTTCGTCGCCGGTATCGTCTTCGCGAATATTTGTACCCTCCATTAGTAGGGCGTTGACCCCTGTCGGTGGGTCGCACAGCAATTCTTCAAAAAGTCGAGCTTTGCGTCCATGCGCACGGATGTCACCTGTATAGAACAGACGCCGCCCATCTGCTTCTACAAGAAGCGAGTAAGCATCAAATGCGGAATGGTCGTTTAGATGCGGGGTCACGGTAAACGGCCCGATGGAAAGCGGCTTACGATGTTCGAAGATGCCATGTGGCTCCAATTGAAGGCCGCCCGGCATAAAGAACTTCGCCTCACTGAGAATTCGGGCCGCTGCTGTGCCGATATACACTGGTACCGAAGGCGCTACCTTTTCCATCAGGCCATAATGGTCGGGATGAGGATGGGTAATACACACACCGAGCAACGAGGAATCTCCCGCGTCGCCAAGGCCACCTACCTGGGGGAGTGGCACGTCTTCACCGGGTGCAGCCGTGATGGGCCAGCCTATGTCGAGAACCAGACGTTTGCCCTGCGCCTCTAGTTCGTAACAGCTGCCACCGATCTCATCGGCGCCTCTGTGGATAATGCACTTCAAGCTTTATCGCTTTCCTGTAGCTGGCAGCCACGTGTAACGCAGCACGAACTAGTGGCTGAATCTAACGGTAGACGAAAGTTTGGCAGCTGAATAGAACGCCGTTTTTTTGCCGATTCTATCCCCAGAATGTCTCCGCGAACGCAAATTTAGCGGTTTGGTTGTCGCCGCTCTACTGCACCGCCGAAGGCCCCTATTGGGTCAATTTGCGCCTTTTCCCGTATCACCAATTAGACGGTGAAAATGCGACGGTTAGCGGACATGCGAGCAAGCTGAATGACGGACGTAGAACGGTTGTGGTGCAAACTCACAGAAGCTTCAAAGCACGCTCTTCGCGCGGGCCGACTTCGCGTGGTCAATGAACCGACCGGTTTCGCCGGCCAAGTCTCGCGTTAATCCGCGCATTGACGATCGGCGTACTCGGAGTGGCATTTTCTGCAGCGGCGATCGATCAACAACAATTAGTAAGCCAGCGCCAAGCCGTCTTTTCGCGGATCGGAGCCGGCGGCGAGGGTGCCGTTCTGCCAATCGACGTGGACGATCTGGCCGCCGCCCCAGGGCATATCAGGCGTACCGACGTCGTGGCCGAGCCGGCCGAGGCCTTCGGCCACTTCCGGCCGCACGCCGCGCTCGACGTCTAGCCGGCCGTCGATATGGAACACTCGTGCGCAATCCAACGCTTCCTGCACATCCATGCCGTAATCAAGCAGATTTGTCATGACCTGGGTATGGCCGACCGGCTGATAGCCGCCGCCCATGACGCCGAAGCTCAGCATGCAGCGGCCGTCGCGCAAGGCCATGCCCGGAATGATCGTGTGCAGCGGCCGCTTGCGCGGCGCGACGCAATTCGGATGGCCGGGCTCGACGACGAAGCCGCAGCCGCGGTTTTGAAACAGCACGCCGCTTTTCGGCGCGGTCAGACCGCTGCCGAAACCGAAATACAGCGAGTTGATGAACGAACAAGCATTGCGGTCGCGGTCGACCACCGTCAGATAGACCGTGTCCCGATAAGACGGCCCGGTGCCGGCCTGGTCCGCCGGCAGTGCCTGATCTGGCCGGATGCGGCCGCGCAGTTCGGCCGCGAAGTCTTCCGACAACAGCCACTCGACGGGCACGTCGGCCTGGCGCGGATCGGCGACATACTGATCGCGCGCCTGATAGGCGAGGCGCTGCGCCTCCACTTGCAGGTGATAGCGTTCGACACCGGTCGGGTCGAGGCTGGCGAGATCGAATCCGGACAGGATGTTCAGCATGATCAAGGCGGTGATGCCTTGGCCGTTCGGCGGAATCTCCAGCAAATCGACGCCTTTGTAATTGGTGCTGATCGGCGTCACGTAGTCGGCCCGCTGGGCGTCGAAATCTTCGATCTCGTGGGTACCGTCGACCGACTGCAAATAATGCACCATGTCGTCGGCAACGGCGCCTTCGTAAAATCCGGCGCGGCCGTTTCGCGCGATGGTCTTTAAGGTTTCGGCCAACTCCGGCAGCCGGTAGCGTTCGCCGGCTTTCGGCGCCCGACCGCCGGCCAGGTAAATGCGACGGGTGTTGGCATCGGCCGACAGCTTTTTGGTCGCCCGCAGCCAATCATGGGCCGCCCGCGGCGTGACCGCCCAGCCGTCTTCAGCAAAGCCGATGGCCGGCTGCAACAGGCGGTCGATGCCGAGCCTGCCGTGATCGTCGACAATGCGGCACCAAGCGTCGATGGCGCCCGGTACCGTGGCCGCGTGCGGGCTGATCACGTCGATGCTGTCGATGCCTTGGTCGAGCAAGTGTTCGGCCGTCAGCCGCGCCGGCGCATGACCGGAACCGTTCAGGCCGAAGACCTCGCCTTCGCCGGCCTTTTGCAGCAACACAAAACAATCACCGCCGATGCCGGTGGACATGGGCTCGACCACGCATTGCACAGCACAGGCCGCGACGGCAGCGTCGACGGCGTTGCCGCCCGCCTTGAGAATGTCGATGGCCGTGAGCGTGGCCAACGGATGCGAAGACGCCGCGGCGCCGTTAATACCGTGAACCGCCGATCGGCCAGGCAGCTGCAAATCGCGCATATTTACTGTCCCTACTCGATAGTATGGACGCCACTATGCCGATTTACGCCGTCCTTGCCAATTGGCCACCTGTTCAATTGTTACACATCGTGAAGACGATTGAACGCGCTGACCACGGCCTTGAGCGACGCCGTGTTGGTGTTGGCATCGATGCCGACACCGAACCGATCCGCTTCGTCGGCAATGCCCATCTTGATAAAACAGGCCGCCTCGGCGTCCGAACCTCGACTGACCGCGTGCTGATGGTAGTCGAGCAGGCGGCTGTCGATGTCGAACGTCTCTTTCATGGCATTGACGAAAGCGTTGATCGGGCCGTTGCCGCGGCCTTCGATGTCATGCACCACGCCGTTGTGGCGGACCTCTGCCTGACAAACAACGATCTCGGAGGCATGGGCGGCACTCCGCACCCGGTAATCGACCAGCGCAAAAGGGCTATCCCCATCGAGGTAGGTCTCCTTGAACGCCTGTTCGATGTCGTCGGGCGTAACTTCTTCACCGGTGCGGTCACCGATTTTCTGGATAACGCCACTGAATTCGATTTGCAGTTCGCGCGGCAAGTCGATACCGAACATGTTGTTCATGATATAGGCGACGCCGCCCTTGCCGCTTTGGCTGTTGATGCGAATGATCGCCTCGTAGGAGCGGCCGATGTCCTTCGGATCGATCGGCAAGTAGGGCACTTCCCAGGTCTCGCTGTTGGCCTTTTCGATGGCCGTCATGCCTTTTTTGATGGCGTCCTGGTGCGACCCGGAGAACGCGGTATGAACCAATTCGCCGGCGTAGGGGTGGCGCGGATGGACCGGCAATTCGTTGCATGCCTCGGCAACATCGATCGACGTGTTGATTTCGCTGAAATCCAAATTGGGTTCGATGCCTTGGGTGAACATGTTGAGCGCCAAGGTGACGACATCGACGTTGCCGGTGCGTTCGCCATTGCCGAACAACGTGCCTTCGACGCGGTCGGCGCCGGCCATGACGCCGAGCTCCGTGGCGGCAACGCCGGTACCCCGGTCGTTGTGGGGATGCAGGCTGAGAATGATTTTGTCCCGCTCTTTGAAGTTACGATGCATCCATTCGATCTGATCGGCGTAAATGTTGGGTGTCGCCATTTCGACGGTTGCCGGCAGATTGAAGATAATCGGGTCGGCCGCGGTCGGCTGCCAGATGTCCATCACTTCGTGGCAGACATCCAAGGCATAGTCCAATTCCGTGCCAGTAAAACTTTCCGGCGAATACTCGAACCGCACGTTGGAGCCTTCCAGTTCCGGTAGCATCTGCTTGACCAGTTTGGTGGCGTCGGTGGCGATCTTGGTGATTCCTGCGCGATCCATATCGAATACCACACGGCGCTGCAAAGTCGACGTCGAGTTGTAGAGATGGATGATGACGTTCTTTGCGCCCTTCACGGATTCGAACGTTCGTTGAATCAATTCTGCCCGCGCCTGAGTCAGCACTTGAATAAAGACGTCATCGGGGATCATGTCGTTTTCGATGATGTGGCGCACAAAATCGAAATCCGTATCGGACGCGGCGGGGAATCCGACCTCGATCTCCTTGAACCCGAGCTTCAACAGATGATTGAAGAATCTGATTTTCTTCTCCGACCCCATCGGGTTGACCAGGGCCTGATTGCCGTCGCGCAAGTCGACGCTGCACCAGATCGGCGCCTTGGTGATGACTTGGCCCGGCCATTGCCGGTCGGGCAAATCGATGGGGGTGAAAGCTTTATATTTTTCGATTGGCATCGTCGTCATGACGGAGTCTCCGCGGTCACTCGGCTATCAAGGTAGGGCGCGGAAATGCTGCCGCAGCAATGCCCAGCGCGCTTCGAACAGCCTATTCGAGCGACAGGGTCGTTGTTTTCTGATTGCTGGTTGGCTCTATGCCAAGTCCCGATCATTGGACGCAGTCTTTTCCGGCTTGATCAAATCACACACGCACGCATCCCGGCCCCCATTGAGAACCGGGTCGGTAAGTCGTAGCGCGAGAGCCACTATGGAAAAAGGCGTCCACATGCCAGCAAACCTAGCGACTGGCCGGCATCGCGTCAACTGTCGTCAGCGCTGGGTCAATTTCATTTCAATGCGCCGGTTTCGGCGGTGGGCGATTTCATCTGTGCCGGAATCGACCGGATGATGTTGCCCGAAGCCGGCGGCGACCAGCCGCTCGGCCGGAATGCCCTGGCTCGCCAGGAAACGGACCACCGAAATCGCGCGTGCGGCGGACAACTCCCAATTCGACGGGAACCGCACCGTCGCAATCGGATTGTTGTCGGTGTGGCCGTCAACGCGGAGCACCCAGCCGAGGTCGCGCGGGAAGCGCGCTGAAATATCCCGTAAAGTATTGGCAAACAGGCCAAGCTGCCGTTGTCCCTCCAAGCCGAGCTCGGCAGAGCCCGAGGCGAACAAGACCTCGGACTGAAAGACGAACCGGTCGCCCTCGACCCGGATATCCCGGCGGCCGCCGAGTACCCGCCGCAGGCGGCCGAAAAACTCAGACCTGTAGCGCGCCAACTCCTCCAACTCGCTGGCCTCGACCTGGCGCAGTTCGGCATCCAAGCCATCGATTTTCTTGGCTAGCAAGACGATCTGTTGGCGCGCCTCATCGCGTTCGGCGATCAGCTTTTTCTGCGCCGCTTGGAGCGCTGCCAAACGTTTTTCCAATGCGCCCTTGTCGCTCTGTTGCGATGTCGATCGTTCACGTTCCTTGGCGAGTTCACTGGTCATGGTCGCGATCGTCGCCTGAAGCTGCAAAATTTCCTTGTCGCGCGCTGCCAGATCCTTGCCCAGCGTCGCCATTTTTTCGTTCATCTCCCGCAACCGCCGACGCTCGGTTTCCAGGTCCGTCTGGGTGCCGTCGCTTTGATTTCGCACCGTCAACAGCGCCGCCGTCAGTTCGGCGATCTTCTGTTCGAGCTCGGCGTTGAGATCGCGCGCCTTTTCGCTTTCGACATCGCTTTCGGTCAGGTTCCGGGACAGAATATCGATATCCGACTTGAGCCCGTCATTGACCTCGCGCGCGCCCTCCAGCATCGCCAACACCTGGTCGACGGTGCGCCGCAAGGACTCGATGTCATCGGCATGGGCCTCGGCGGTGCCGAGCCGGCGTTCGGCTTCATCGGCAAGCCGCGCCGCGCGATCGGCCAAATCGGATTTTTCGCCGTCTTCGGCGGCGGTCGCCACCGCAACCATGAAAGCCAGAAAACCGGCAGCCACAATCGACACGCCCGGTCGATTTAGCAGACCTTCACTGATCACCCTAAACATACGCCCCAACAGCCTTATGTCCTTGCCAATCGAATTACCGCGAATGCTATCAGAAACACGGCATTTGAGACCAGTTCCTTAAAGCCGGGCGGTTCGCGACAGAACGTTCCGACCGCTTTATGATGAACATGAAATACCAGATTGATAAGGGAAGCAGCACCATGAACCAGACTGGCGACTACGAGGTCTATGCGATCAAATATGCCCATCTCGGCGAACGCCTGAGCAGCGACAATTTCATCTTCCCCGACCCCCACGAAGGTCCGATGCCGCTTGATTACTTCGTCTGGGCCATTGTCGGCAAAGGCCGGACCTTCCTTGTCGATCTCGGTTTCTCGGCGGAAGATGCCAAGGCCCGCGGCCGCACCCTGCTGCGAACGCCGGGCGAAGGCCTGGCGATGATCGGCATTGCCCCGGCCGACGTGCAGGACGTCATCGTCACCCACATGCACTACGACCACATCGGCAGCCACCACGAGTTCCCGAACGCGCGGCTGCATCTCCAGGACCGCGAGATGGCCTACGCAACCGGGCGCGACATGTCGTTGGAGGCCATTCGTCATGCCTTCTCGATCGAGTCCGTCGTCGGGCTGGTCCGCGCCGTCCATGACGGCCGCGTCGAATTCCATGACGGCGATACCGAACTGGTGCCCGGCATCAGCCTGCATTTGATCGGCGGGCACACCAAAGGCCTGCAAGTGGTTCGCGTCGCCACCCGCCGCGGCAACGTCATCCTGGCCTCCGACGCCGCGCATTTCTACGCCAACATGGAAACCGCCAATCCGTTTCCGGTGGTCTACAATGTCGCCGACATGTTGCAGGGCCATAAGCGGCTTTACCAACTAGCCGACACGCAGGCCCATGTGGTGCCCGGCCACGATCCGCTGGTGCTGGCGCGCTATCCGGCGGCATCGAGCACGTTAGACGGCATCGTTCACCGTCTCGACACGGCGCCGTCTGACGGCTAACGGAGCCGCTAATCGTCGTTTTCGGCTAGGAAACGGTTGGGCGACAAAAAAAACGCCAGGACCAGCGCGCCGTCCGGCGACCGGGCGACATGATGGCTGCCGGCCGGCCGCCAGACGAAATTGCCGGCCGTGGCGACGCCTTCCTCGTCCTCGAAACTGCCCTCCAGCACAAAGGTTTGCTCGATCGCCGTATGCTCGTGCAGCGGCAACTCGGAACCCGGCGCCCAGCGAAACAGCGCCGTCGACAACCCCTGATCCGGATCCTCCATCAACACCTTGATGTCAATCCCGTCATAAGGGGTTTTCTGCCACGGCAACGCCGCGACATCGACATAACGCGAGGCCAGCGGCGTCAAGTCATCGTGGCTTGTTGCATGAGGTGTCGAAATGGCCATGGCATCCTCCCTATTGCAAAACGCCCCGATATTGTATCCTGTTCCGGTGATGTTCGCAGCAGGAGGTCAGCGATGCCGGTTGTTCGCTTGGAAGACGTGCCGACGGAAGCCTTTCCCGGCGGCGCCAGTTATCAGACCATCGTCGGCGATGCCGACGGCTCGACACCGGTCCGTGTTGGGCTGCAGGTCTCGCCGCCCGGCTATTCGACGGGCACCCACGCCCATCCCTATATGGAGGTCGTGAGCGTCATCGAAGGCACCGGCGAGGCCTGGATCGAAGGCCAGGGCGATCCGGTACCGATCGGCCCGGGTACCACTTTGGTGCTGCCGGCCGACACCAACCACGGCTTTCGCGTTACCGGCGACGGCCCGATGAAAACCTACGGCGTCCACGCCTCCGCCCATCGCATCGTCGAACGGCCCGAAGACGACTAGCTGTAGCGGTTGCGCATTTCGATGCGGTCGTAGTCTTTTTGGTGCGCGTAGTTGGCGCCGTAGAACTCTCGGATAAGGTCGGCATAGAGTGCCGGTTCGTATTTGGCCGGATTGTCCCTGTCGACACAGGACGGTAGCACCTCAACCATCCGATAGGGATTGGGGCTGTGGAAATACGCCATTGAGTAGCGGTCGGCGGCGCCTTCGACGATGACGCCATGCGGCGTCGACAGGAAGCGATCGTTGGACATGCGGCGTATTATATTACCGATATTGAGCAGAAACGTACCGTCGATCAAGGGCGGCGGCACCCACTCGCCCGACGGCAGGCGAATGGCCAGGCCGGGTACGTCCATGCGCGCCAAGATCGTCATGAAGCCATTGTCGGTATGGGGACCGGCGCCGAAATCGTTGTCTTCGAGCTTGGTCGGCGGATAATGCAGCATGCGAAGGGTCGCATGATTTTCATCGGCAAACAGGGCATCGAAGTGATCGGCCGGCATACCAAGCGCCGCCGCGAAGATGGGCAGCAGACGCTGGCCCAAACCGTTCACGGCCTGGAAATAGGCCATGACGACTTCGCGGAATCCGGGAAGCTCGGCCGGCCATTGATTGGTGCCGCGGAAGTCTACGCCGTTGACAACGTCGCGGTGATCCGGCGACCGGTCGTGACTGACAAAAAACGACTCGTTCTGATTGGGTTTTGTTGCCTTATGCACCGTCGAATGTTTCTGCGTGCTGGCGTTCATCGCCAGGTAGCCGATGTTGTTTTGATCCAAGGGAAGCTTTTGTTTTTCGGCGAGCGGCAGGGCATGAAAACGCCGGGATTGGGCAAAGGCCCCGTCAATCAAATTCTGTGGCACACCGTGGTTGGCAATGTAGAAAAACCCGACGGTCTCGCAGGCATCGCGTACCGCGTCGGCAGTCGCTGCCAGCGCCCCGTCGACGCCAGTGAAGCACGGTTCCAAATCGATCACCGGGATCTGGTCGATCGCCGCCGCGACATTGCGTGCCGCTTCCCGTTGAAACAGATGCATCTTCGTGTCCTCCCAACTTCTCAGCGCGCGGCCACCACCTTGGCGGCTTCAGCCATCGAAACCGGCGCGTCGTCCAGAAGCAAACCGGCTGCAGTCAGCTCCCATTCATCCTCGCCGATACGCAACGGATCCTGTGCTTCCAACCGGTGCCGTGCCACCAAGGCCGACAGCAACAGCCGCCGGGCATCGCCGCCGCGGCGCGCCGCTTCGGCCGCCTCCCATGCCATCAAGACCGCGGAGGTCGCATGATAGAGTGCGCCCGCCGCCTGCCGCATGCGGTGTTCCTGGTCGGTCCGGCCGGCTATTTCGGCGGCCAGGTCACAGGCCCGGTCGAGCAAGCCGCCGAGCGTTGTGCGAAACTGCCCGGGAACGCCGTCGGCGCTATCCAAACGGGCATGCAAATCCTCCTTTAAGGCCTCGTGCGCCCGAACCTTGCCGACAGCGCGGGTCACCACGTCGATGGCGTTGATGTTGCTGGTGCCTTCCCACAACACACCGACATGGGCGTCGCGTACCAGCCGGGCATTGACCCATTCTTCAATATAGCCCAATCCGCCGCGCACCTCCATGGCCCCGGTGGCGACGGTGATGTTGTCGCGGCAGGCCCGGAACTTATAGATCGGCGTCAACAGCCGCAGCAGCCGTTCGGCCTGGTCGTCGCCCTTATCGGCATTGCCCATAACGTGAGCCGTATAGGCGAACAGCGACAATGCCTGTTCCGTCGGCACCATGAGTTTCATCAATTGCCGCCTGAGCAGCGGCATCTCCGCCAAGGTCTTGCCGAATTGCCGGCGGCTCTGCGCCGCCAACAGGGATTCGTTCAAACAACGCCGCATCATCGACGCCGCGCGCACGCCATGGGAAAGACGCGACAGATTGACTTGGTCCATCATCTGCTTAAAGCCATTGGCGACGTCGCCGATGGCATAGGCCAACGCGCCTTCCATGCGGATTTCACCGCTCGCCATCGACCGGGTGCCCAGTTTCGGCTTGAGCCGGACAATGCGGTAGCTGTTGCGGCTGCCGTCATCGAGCCAGCGCGGCATGGCAAACAGGCCAAGGCCGCGGGTGCCCGGTTGGGCGCCTTCGGGGCGCGCCAGCAGCAACGCCATATCTGCATCGGCGTGGGAGCAGAACCACTTTTCGCCGTAGAGCCGCCAATGCCCGGCTTCGGGCTGGGCCACGGTTTCGACGGCGCCGACGTCCGAACCGGCGCCTTTCTCGGTCATGAATTGCGTGCCTTTCCAGATCGCCTCCATGTCCTGAGATAACAATCGGTCGCGGTATTTCTCCTTCAGCGCCTCGTCCGCATAGCGGAGAAACGTAAAATTGGAGGTATCCGAGACCGAAATTGGGCACATCAACCCGAACTCGCCCTGCACGAACAAGTAAGTGATCGCGTATTTGACCAGCGGCGGCAGCTTTTCCGGCCAATCGAGAACGCCGCCGCGGTGGCTCATGGCATGCATGCCGAACTGGCCGTAGGCGATTGCCTCCATTTCCCGGTAAGCCGGGTGGTAGTCGATCCAGTCGGCGTCGCGGCCCAGGCGGTCGCGGCTATGCAGCACCGGTTCGTTGCGGTCGGCGGTTGCGGCCAATTGATCGAGGCGGCCGCCCGCGAGCGCGCCGAGCCGGTGGAAATGTGGCTGCATGTGGTCGCGCAACGCCTGGTCCATGTAGATGTCCAACAGCGCCTGAAGACCGTGGTCGATGTCGTAGAAATTCATG
>Ga0315336_1001113_pt1 | contig 57789 bp, 36 predicted proteins | sample ASW5metaG_FD_204512 | JGI IMG/M metagenome (GOLD analysis project Ga0315336, IMG submission 204512) | Ammonia-oxidizing marine archaeal communities from Monterey Bay, California, United States - ASW #5 | ecosystem: Environmental > Aquatic > Marine > Intertidal zone | place: USA: California...
CCGCCGCCATCAGAAAGCGATCCGCGGCTTCATCGTCGGAATTTGTTTCGCGAATCGCCTGCTCCAGCAGCGCGATCGACTCGGGGTCCTCCCTCAGTAACCTGGCCGCGTAGGTCGGATTCGTGGTGGCGCCCACCGCGCCGAGCTCAAGCGCCGCGCCCGCCTGGGCCGGCGTCGCATTGTTGATCCACAGTCGCGTCGGCGTTTGTCCGGCAATGCGGTGAAAATAGTCGCTCATATGGAGTGGACACAATGCCACGCCTCGGGAGAGATGTCGAATGTCGATTGCCGTGCCGCGGTGCGGATCCACGTAAAAAAGCTAAACAGTTACCTTCATCGATTTGGCAATCGCCGCCCGTTTTGCATCGACGCGAAAGCAGTCGTACTGGTTGTCGCGCATAAATCTGCCGGCGAGAGATATGGCCTCCTTCTCGGTGAGCAGTCCGTCGGCCACTTCCCCTTCCAGCGCGCGCGTCAACCATTTGCGGGCCTGAACGGCATAGCCGAATGCGCTGCCGGGGGAGGACGTGTCACCGCCGAAAATAAACAGCTTGTTCGACGGCACGGCGTGAATAAAGCGCCGCACGAAATCGCAGGAACTATATGGATCAATGCTCCATGCCCAGCAAAGATCTACGTACACGTTCCGGTAATGTTTGGCCAACGCCGTCAGCTCGTGACTGTAGGGGTAGGCAATGTGCATCATTACAAAACACGTGTCCGGATACGTGGCCAGGAGCGAGCACATGTTTCCGGACTGGATGTAATCCACCGGCATCCGGTCGTTCCCAGCATAGTAACCGGTGTGAATCTTGAACGGCAGTTCGTGTTCCGCGCACAATTCGCACCCGCGGGCCCATCCCCAATCGCCCAGGCAGAGCTTCGCTTCTTCCGAAGCATTCTCACCATCACGACGAATCATCTGGAACGCTTTCTCCGCCTCGTCATCGCTGCGCTCACACCACGACAAGGTTCGATTGTAGGCGTGCTGAGACTTGACAGCGACGGCGGTCGTCGCGTGCTTCTTGAACAGTGCGGCCATCGCCTCTCGAAGGGTCGGGATGTCCGTGACTTCGATTCCCGTTTCATCGGCCAGGGGTTCAAGATCAGGCTGGCCGCAACAGAACCTGCGCCAACTCAGGTCATAGAAGAAAAAATCCGGTCCGGACTCGTCCGGTTCGCACGACCAGCGGCCATCGTCGGTCTGCATGTGGTCGAGGTTGGCAAGGTCCCGGAGAACGTGTAGCCGCTGACCCGGTTGCACCAGCTCGCTATTGCGCCCGACTGCCCCCTCGAGGGTATCCAGCGTGATTTCGTCGATACCGAAGAGGTGCTTTGCGGACAGTCTCACGGCTTCGCCATATCCGGTATGTTGAATCGCTTTCCAAGTCTCCTCCACCGCGGCGAATCGTCCCCGGATGTCCGGGTTGGACGAATCGACCAGGTCGTCCAGGGCGGCTTGCGACAGGCCGCCTGACCAGAAGTCGCCCGCCAGGTAGTTCTGAAACAAGTGACACAGGATATCCGGTTCTTCTGCGAGAAAAGCTTCCTCCCGGGGCATATGCTCATGGGAATCGCACAGGGGGGTCTCTTGAATAAAGTCTTTCAGATCGGTAGTCATCTCATATTCCTCTGCCTTGCGATTCCGGTTCGAGCCTTTTACATCGTTCCCGATAAAAGTGTACCGTGGACAAGGGTATTCCGGCGTAGCGCTGCCCGGGTGTCAAATCAAATTCCACTTCGGAACAAAAGTACCGCGAATGAATGGCATCTGCCGGGGGATTTCTCCACCGGTGCACGCGTTTGGCGGGGCGAGACTGATCGGGAGCCCGCCGCAGGAGTGTACGATCAATATCCGGAAGGGCTACCGCTTGACCTCTCGACACTACGTAGTACACTACGTAGTACTATGGCATCAAGAATCAGGCGAAAACACGGAAGCGGATCGGAAACGATCCGAAAACTCTCGAAAACCGGAACCTATACCTACTACGTAACCATTCCCAAGGCCGATGTGGATGCGCTGGGGTGGAAAGAACGCCAGTTGCTCAAAGTCCGGCGGAGCGGATCCCGGATTATGATCCAGGACGCGTGAGGACGATCGGGGTGGCGAATTTCAGGGCGGGCTGTGACGCCGTTTCACAGTGGATCAGGATTGCGACTCAGATCATAATCGAAGAATGTGGAGTATTCACAAGCAAGGCAGGGTCCCGGGCGCACCCTGGTCATCCATACGGAAAGTTCTGTAGTCATCCCCACTTCGTCTCGCGATCCGTTCCGTGACCCCGGTGCACGATTTTCCGGAGAGCCGGCAGCGACGAACTCTCAGGGTAGATTCTTTGAGCTGTGAAATAGGAGCCCCTTTCTTTGTCGTGAAATTCGTCGCGAGCTTTGTCGAAATCGGACTCGACGAAGTTCGCGACAAAGCTCGCGACAAAGGCTATTTGGAGGGACTCTCATACAAGCGGAGGCACGGGCGAACTTTCAGGGTAGATTTTTTGAACTGTGAATTAGAAGCCCCTTTCTTTGTCGTGAAATTCGTCGCGAGCTTTGTCGAAATCGGACTCGACGAAATTCGCGACAAAGCTCGCGACAATGGCCATTTGGAGGGACTCTCATACAAGCGGAGGCACGGGCGAACTTTCAGGGTAGATTTTTTGAACTATGAAATAGGCCCCCTTTCTTTGTCGTGAACTTCGTCGCGAGCTTTGTCGAATTCGGGCCCGACGAAGTTCGCGACAAAGCTCGCGACAATGGCCATTTGCAGGGACACTCATAAAAGCCGAGGCACGGGCGAACTTTCAGGGTAGATTTTTTGAACTGTGAAATAGGAGCCCCATTCTTTGTCGTGAAATTCGTCGCGAGCTTTGTCGAAATCGGACTCGACGAAGTTCGCGACAAAGCTCGCGACAATGGCTATTTGCAGGGACACTCATACAAGCGGAGGCACGGGCGAACTCTCAGGGTAGATTTTTTGAACTGTGAAATAGAAGCCCTTTCTTTGTCGTGAAATTCGTCGCAAGCTTTGTCGAATTCGGGCCCGACGAAGTTCGCGACAAAGCTCGCGACAATGGCCATTTGCAGGGACACTCATAAAAGCCGAGGCACGGGCGAACTCTCAGGGTAGATTTTTTGAACTGTGAATTAGAAGCCCCTTTCTTCGTCGTGAACTTCGTCGCGAGCTTTGTCGAAATTGGATTCGACGAAGTTCGCGACAAAGGCCATTTGGAGGTTCCCGGAGAGCCGGAAGGAGCGAACTCTCAGGGTAGGGCTCGATAACCTGAATCCAAAGACTCCTTATACCGCCCGAAGATACCGACTCAGACGGAGGCCACCCAGACATCTCAATTCCGGAACGATTTGTTGTCGGATGGGATTTCTTCTGCTTGCTTTTTACATTCGTGTTCTCCACTGTCCGCCAAACCAAAAACTCAGTAGGAGATCCCTGGTATGCCCAGATCGAAATCATCGAAAATCGCCGTCATCCTCTATACCCTTCGCGACTTCGCGGAGACGCCTGCCCAGGCGGCGCGGACGCTCAAACGCGTGCGCAAGATCGGGTATGAGAATATCCAGGTCTCGGGCGGGCAGTACTCGGCCATCGATCCAAAGGAAATGCGAAAGATGGCCGACGATATCGGACTCAAGATCGTCAGCGCACATGTCAGCCTGGAGGATTTTCGAAACGATCCCGACGGCGAAATCGACCGCATCCACGCCTACGGCAGTTCCTATGTGGCCATCCCCAGCTTTTCCTTTGGGAGCGGCACGGCGGCCACCTGGAAGGCGTTCGGCAAGGAGTGCAACCGCATCGGGCGTCGGCTGCTGAAGGAGGGAATTCATCTTCAGTACCACAACCACCACTTCGAGTTCGAAAAGATCGGCGTGCGGGGCGGCAAGGGCGGAATTACACGGTTCGACACCCTGATGGGATCGAGTGATCCCAGGTATTTACAATCCGAACTCGACCTGGCCTGGGTGGCACGCGGCGGGTACGATCCGGCCGCGGTGCTGGCAAGCGTGAAAGGCCGAGTGGACCAGGTTCACGCCAAGGACTGGGGGGTGGTTGAGTCGGAGCCGGTGTGGCGAGCCGTCGGAGAAGGCGGGCTGAACTGGAAATCCATTGTGAAAGCGGGAAAAGCTGCGGGCGTGAAAATGTGGATCGTCGAGCAGGATACCTGCCCCGTCACCAACGACCCCTTTAAGAGCATCGCCATCAGTTACGCAAACCTGATGGAAATGGCGCTGTAGCAGGCAGGCGCAAGAGGAGCCGAAGGATCTCCCCCGCGCGCGAAGCTTCGGTTGAACTAGATCCCTGGCTGCATTCCGAACGATAACCGTTTCACTCGCCGGCCCCGAATGTATTCAGGATCTCCTCCCGGAGCCGGTCCTGCCGTTGAATCAGGTCCTGCATCTGCCCGGGGCCCAGAATACTCTCCAAATCCCGGCGCGTCTCTTGCTGAATATCGCGATAGCCGCTCTTGAAATTTTCCCTCGACGGATCGGAATCCCTGGACACCTGCGCAATAAGTTCGCCGACCCGGATCATGTGCTGTTTCAGGACGGGTCCCGCCTGCGCCATCTGGTCCCCGCTGAGACCGAGAAGCCCGGCCAGGTTCTCAGCCATCGCCGTCCGTACAACGTCGACACCTCCCTCTTTCAGATCGTCAATCATCCGATCGAGTTGCTTCGCCTGTTCCGGATCCAGGAGATCTTCGGATAGCTCCTTTGCTTCTCTGAAAACCGGAGCAAGATCCTCACGAAACGCGTCGGCTTCAACAAATCCCCGTGCGACCCAGGTCTCCACGGCATTGTTCAGTGCCTGGCAAAGCCCATCGACCACGGGTTCCAGTTTCAGACGCTGGACGCCGGACAAGCTGAGCTTTTGCGCCAACACCGACAGGGTTCTCTCACTGTCAAACAGGTCGCCATCCACCAACCGATGCGCCACCGCCTGCCGGAGGGCTTCGTTTACAATTGCAAGAATCACGGAGACGCCAAGCTCGCCCGGCGTTACCCCTTTTTCACCACCGACCTCGTTCAGTTCGATCGGCGGAAGCGTCCCGGAACGTTTCGTCCCATCGGCACGACGAACCGACATCGTGACACCCTCGACGCGAAGCTTTCGAATCGCGATTCGAAACGGTTCCCCGGGTACTTCCGGATCGGCGGGTTCCAGTTCCGCCGATTTCTCGTCTGCCGATTCTTGATTTTCCTGAATTCTGAGCGAAAGATCCTCCAGGTTTGTTCCTCCCTCCTGATTGAATTCCAGGTTTACAATGGGCGAATCGATTACGAGTTCGTCCAGTACGAGGGGAGATCCGCCCAGCGATGCAACGAGACCGAGGTTGAGACGTAGCAGGTCCATGTCGAAGGCATTCGCCGACTCGTATCCATCAGGATTGCCGATGGTAACTCCCGAGACCTGGCCCGAGGCTTTGCGGATCTTCAGCTGGACATCGCCGACCACTACATCGACTCCGGTCAATTCGCTACCGACGACCTCGATTTGCTCATCAATTCGTGTTTCAAGTCGGCCGCATGCGGTGATACTTGAAATCAGGACCAACAATGTGAGACCAAAAATAATTCTCTGCATAATCAATGCATCTTAAATCAAAGCGCCAGAAGAAGTGAGGTGAAAATTCGTGCCGACGCAAATAAGCCGTTCAGCTGAGGCATCCCCGGGAGGTGGAAGCCTACTTTGAGGCCGGGAACCTGATATTAGCCTTGGCGTACTGCGCTTTTCCTGATAAATAAGGATCAGGATCGTCCGCAAATTCAGCCAATTATGGCTTCAAACCTGCACTGCTCAATGTTCGGCCGTTTCCAGCATTCCGGTTCCGCTTTTGTCCTCTCGCTCACTTGTGCGCTGCTATGCGTTCCCGGAGAATCATTGGGACAGGTACAGATCGACTTTGATCTTACCGCGGGCGAGAGACTGCTTGGCTATGAAAACTTCGGCGGCGAAGCCATGGATCTGGCGGCAACGGCCTCCTGCCAGGATTGCGACCTGTTCGTTTCGGGGCTTTACTTTCTTGCGGTGACGGCGACCGACCGTGGAGTCGGCTGCCCGACTTCCGACCCGTTGCGAATCTATTCCCGGGAGTCTACAACCCGTACCCAATTCGATCTCGAAACCACCCTGGATCCGTTACAGGGCGCCCGACCGGCCGCTGAGGCGGTTTCCATGGATGAAGACCTTCTTGTCGTCGGGACGGGGCCGAGCCACAGCAACCAGGACGGGCTCGCCGTCGTATACCGGCGCAACACCAACGGGGTATGGGCCGAGGAAGCGACCCTGCAGGCAAGCGATCCGGAACCATGGGACGAATTCGGTTCCGCCGTCGCCGTCGTCGCGAATTCGCAACTCGGTAGCGCGGGCAGCAGGATCGTGGTGGGCGCTGCCAATGAAGGAAGTGGCGCAAACGTAACTTCCTTTCAGCGGGGAATCGGAGCCGCCTACGTATTCGAGTATGACGGAACCAACTGGGCCGAGGTCGCCAAGCTCCAACCCCCGGACGGAGACATCGGGGATCGATTCGGCGAGGCGGTGGCCATCGACGACAACCCTGATTTCGTAATGGTGGGCGCGCCGGATCACTCCACCGTAAGCTTGAACATGGCAGGTGCAGTCTACGTATTTCTCACTACCGGGAGCTTCGAAATCAAGCTGTTTGAGGATCCGGATCCGGATCCGGTGAATTCAGGAGGACACTTCGGACGGTCCATCGAGATGAACCAGGGAAGAGCGATCGTCGGCGACTCTGGGAAAGTGCATCTTCTCTGGTACGATTCAATCACTTCTATGCAGTGGGAGATTGCCCAAACGATACTATCCCTCGGTACCGGATCCTACGGGAGCAGCGTCGGGATTTCAGACTCCTTCGCCGCGGTCGGGGACCCGTTGGCTGACGGTGCCGAAGCCGGATCGGGAACCGTCTTCCTATACCAAAGGTCCGGGAGCTCACCCCCGTTCTGGGTGTTGTGCGAATCGGAAACCAATGCCGCGGTGCGGACCGGCGACCGGTATGGTGACCGGATCGGCCTGGATGGAATCAACGTAGCCGCGAGCGCTCCTCAACACGACGCTACCGGAACCGATGCGGGCGCGATTTTCGTGACTTCGATGTGTGACGCAGATCAATTCGGCGAGTTTGTGACGACCCTCACCGAGGGAGCACTGTCCCAGGATGAGAACTTCGGAGCTTCGATTGCGATTGACGGAAATGTAATGATTGTGGGGATTCCGGGAGACCAGGGTTGCGGCGACAGCGGAGCGGCCTACATCTACCGCTGGAGGAACGGCGCCTGGAAAGGAGAAGCCCGCTTGGCGGTGGATTTCCTCTCCAATGTCAACAGCTTCGGGGCTGCCGTCGACATTCACGAGGACATCGCCGTGGTGGGGGCGCCGTTCTACGTGCAGGACAATCAGTCCTGGGGAGCCGCGTACGCATTCACCTACGACGGCCTGGATTGGGAATGGGACGGATGGTTCATTGGTCCGGACGGAGGTCGCTTTGGATCCTCGATTGCCGTTCACGGAACCAACGTTCTGGTTGGAGCTCCGCTTGCGCCCGAGCCACTGGGTCCGGGACGGGCTCACGTGTACTCAAAAGGAGAGAGCGGTTGGGTGTTCGATGGCACACTATCGGACCAGAATCCAGTACCCGCCTTACGCGGATTCGGAGGATCGGTGGACCTGAACTCGCACGTCGCAGTGATCGGTTCTGCCGGAGACGACTTCGAAGGTTCCGTCTACGTCTTCAACACCTCGAACTGGATGCCGCTATTGCCGAAACTTCGTGCGCAGAGTGCTCCCGCGGACAACTTTGGCGCATCACTGGCCCTGAGTGGAAACACCCTGCTGATCGGCGCGCCGGACGGCAATCCTCCGCCCGGTCATGTCGAAGCATATGTCTACGATGGAAACCGGTTCGTCTACCACCAAACGCTCACACCCGACGATCCCGCCACGAGCGGAGTGTCGTTCGGCCTGGACCTGGATGTGGACGGGGATGTGGCCATCATCGGCTCCGACGCCGACGGGCCCGGCAAGGCGTACGTCTTCTTCTACGACGGGGCGTCCTGGATCCAGGTCGAAACCCTGGTGCCGTCCGTGTCGCAACCGGATTCCGAGTGGGGTCGCCGGGTAGCGGTGAGCGGCGTGCACCTGGCGGTAGGTGCGCCGGAAGATGACGAGATTCGATCGGACGCCGGCGCGGTGTTTCCCTTTACCTTCGACGTCACATTTACCGTACCCGAATGCCCGGAAGTGGTGCTGGTCGATGAAGTCCAGCGGGTCATTGAACCGGTTCCTGATTTGGCAGTTCAGATGGGCGAGAGCGTGGCGGTCAGTCGTGACTTCGCGGCAGTCGGGATCCCATTCAAAGGTTTTTCCGTGCCGCAGCCTAACGGGACCACCAACCAGTTCGGACAGGTCGGTCAGATCCATCTCTACGAGAGAACCGGGGTTCGGCAGTGGACCCTCACGTCCCTGTTCAATCCGGTTCCGGATCCAACAACTGCAACCTCACAGTTTGGTTCTTCGATTGCCATGGATGACGATTTCATGGTGGTCGGCGCCCTGGGGGCGACCGGAACAACCGGGAACGACGGGGCGGCCTTCGTATTCATCCGCGACGGAAACATCTGGTCGACGGAGGCGCTTCTCATCGGGGATACAAGCCATGGATGGATCCAGGGGTTCGGATCATCCGTCGACATCGACGGAGAGCGCGTGGTGGTCGGCGCGCCCTCCGGGCAGGGACCGTCGGCGCTGGTTGGCGGGGGTGCCGTGTGGATTTTTGAGCGGGATACAAGCGGCAGCACGCCGACCTGGAATCGCAGCCCAACCATCTGGCCCGCGGATGTTGCTTTTGCGGACCATGTGGGCCAGGCAGTCGCCATCTCAGGGGATTGGATGCTGTTGGGCGTTCCCGATGACGACGATGACGGATCGGCCTACCTGTTTGAGAAAATCGGAACCAACTGGGTCGAGCATCCGACAAAATTCAAGGCTCCTGATACCGCGAATCAATATACCTTCGGCCACTCGGTGGCCATCGACAGCCATACGTTTGTCGTCGGTGCAACCTTCGCGGATACGATTTCGGCCTCACGCAGCGGCGCGGCCTATGTCTGGCGCTACGATTCCGGTACGGACGAATGGAACTTCGAACAAAAGCTCGAACCCGCGTCAACAACCCAAAGCGACTCGACCGGTTGGTCCGTCACCCTCGATCACCACACGATCGTGGTAGGATCGCTAGCCGGCGTCAACGCCCTCACCGGCGCGCGTTCCGGCGCGGCTTTCGTGTTTCAGTATGACACAAACACATTGATGTGGGTGGAACGCCCCCCACTCTATCCTTCGGACGGGGAAGGAATCGACTGGTTCGGCAGATCCGTGGCGCTGGACGGTGGAAATGTGTGGGTCGGAGCCGCCTTTACCGACGACGATCCTTCGATCCCCCCCACCCTAAACTTCAATTCAGGTTCGGCCTACACATTCGATCTCTATTGTTCTCCGCCGGGGCCGCCGAACCCAGTCATCGTACAATTCGAAATCCTGCCGGATCTCAACCCGACCCAACGTCTCGTCCGAATGGTATTCGAAGAGCGGGGCGGCTTCGCATCTAGTTACGAACTCTGGCGGACCGATCTCATTCCTGCCGGCTGGGCTACGGATCCCTTGTTCGACGTCAGTTACATGGGTGGGCTCCAGTACGAGGCGATCTCAACAAACGGAAGCCCCACCTCGCAGGTGTATCGAGTCCAGGCGAATCCGTAGCGCTGCGTTTTCCGCCCGGTGTGCGGACACCCGTTCGTGATTCCGATCGTGGGATTGCAGGCGTCCAATGATTGATTTACTCTTCCTTCAGCCAATCGTCTATGAGCGAAGTCTTTATCGGAATCGATCTCGGAAGCAGCGGTGTCAAGGCCGTCGCAATGGACGATTCGGCACTTTGCGTTGCCAGCCAGACCGCTCCACTGACAATTCACCGCGGTTCCGGGGGAACGGCGGAACACCGGACGGATGAATGGAAATCGGAAGCCGGCGCGTGCCTGCGCGACTTGACCCGGCAACTCCTGGAATCAGGTCACACTCCCGCCGGCGTTGCCTGCACGGGACAGATGAATGGTCCTGTCCTCCTCGATTCGCAATTCGAGCCGGTCGCGGCGGTCCAGATGTGGTGCGACGCACGTTGCGCAGACCAGTGCAAAGAGATCGAAGCACGGATCCCCGCAAGACAATTGCTCGACGCAACGGGACACAACGCGGTGACCGGATATACCGCGCCCAAGCTGATGTGGCTGGCCGAGCACGAACCGGACGTCCTGTCGCGATGCGCCCATCTCATCTTTCCCAAGGATTACCTGGTCCTCCTGTTGACCGGAAGAGTGGGCACGGACTTTTCAGATGCGTCCAACAGCCTGTTGTTGGATGTGCGCAGCGGGCGATGGGAGAAAACGATCTCCGCAACATTGGGACTGGGGGCAGTGCCGTTACCTCCCCTCGCCCATTCGACGGACGTGGTAGGGTTCATTTCGCGGGAGGGGGCCGCGTGGTCCGGTTTGCCGGAAGGATTACCCGTTGCCGGCGGAGCCGGCGATTCGATCTCCGCCGCCCTGGGGGCGGGACTACGAGACACCACCGCGCTGCAGATCGTGGTTGGATCCGCCGGCAACGTGAATTGTGTACTCGAAAGACCCCTGGTGGATGCAAAAGGCCGCGTACATACCGGCTTCTTCGTCGATCGGAGTCACTGGATCTGCAGCGGTGTGCTGCAGACGGCAGGCGCCTCCCTTCAATGGTGGGCCGACATCGTCGGCATGAGCGTGGATGCAATGGTGCGGGAGGTCGAACTCCCCGGTCCGTCGGGCCCGTTCTTCGCGCCCTATCTCGCGGGGGAGCGGACACCGCACCTGGATGCGGGTGTGCGAGGGGGCTTCGTATCGCTGGAAGGAGCTACGCGCCGGGCGGACATGACCCGGGCGGTGCTGGAAGGCGTCTGCTATGCGTTCCGGGATGCCAGGGAAGTTTTCGGTGCAATGGAAATACATCCGTCAGAAGTATCGGTCACCGGGGGCGCGGCACGGAACGAAACGTTCTGCCGCATCCTGGCGGGAGTCTTGAACACACCGCTCAAGCGAATCGATGCAGACGTCACCGCCCGCGGCGCCGCCATTCTCGCCGCCTGCGCGGCGGGCCTGTTTTCGAACTGGCAGCAAGCGATCGAAGCGTGGCCTATGGCAGGTGAGATCATTGAGCCGCCAGAATCCGAAGGGTACGAAGAGGCGTACCGGAAGTATCGAAAACTTTATCCGCGGCTGGCAGGGTGGGAAGAATAGGGCATTTCGAATCTCGAATTGCCAATCATAGTCGAATAGATACCCAGATTACCGTGAAGCTCAGATGTGAAGGTTCGTTGCTCATGAGGATATCGTCTGCGATTGTTTCAGCGGTTCCGTCCCCCCTGGATCCAACGGCACAATCGCAGATACATGCAGCGATTCCTTATCTGGTGATTCTGTGGATCGTGGGCGTATTCTGTCTGAGCGTATGGCATATTGGAGGATGGATTCAGCTCCACAGGTTTCGCCGAGTGGCGGTGAACCCGCCGGCGCGCGCTTGTCGGTGGCAACGGAACGAATGGCGGAGATTGTTGGATTCTATCACCCCGCGGTTTGGTGGGTTTTCCACGTGATTCGGAAAGAAAGGGAAGACTGCTGCGACGATCTCGCAGTGAGCGTAACGGGAGAAGTTCGAATCTACACGATGGCACTTGCAAGACTGGCCGACCTGAATCTTGTCGCCGACCACTCCCTCGCCATGATATCGAGTGGCGGCGAATTGCAAAGAAGAATTCAACGCCAACTACTCGGAGTGAAACCTTCCAAGTCTCTGTCCGGATGGATTTCATTCTTTGCCGTTCTCATTGTGGCCTCAGCCATCATTCTGCCGGCATCCGGCTCGGGGGAACGTGAAGCGAGCGATGTAACGGCTGCGAAATTGGTGAATGAGGTGAGAGCCGGAGAGAAATGGGTTTTCAGCTCAGATAGTTTTCAACTCCGCGTGGAGATTACTTCGCTCTGTACGGCGAAAGGGAAGGCAAATGCTCACAAGACATTTCCAATGCTTCATCCAGATGCATCTAATACGACGACCTCAAAAAGTACCGTTGAATTCGCTTTCGACAGCACGAGATTTCGGGCCGTAACAGAAGAGTTGGGACGCCGCCTCTTGATCAGGGTTTGGGACGGAACTCTCTACTCCAAACGCGACAAATACCTGGAAACGGGAAGGGAGACCTACACTCTAGACGATCAATATTGGGCGGGCGCTGTTCGGGACGTTTTTGACGGTCTTTCGTGGCCAAGATCACTGCCTCGAGATTTGTTTTGGTGGAACCGCGGCTCCGACCCGAAACGTTGGGTCAGTGCGACTCCGAGTTCGGCTGAGGAGTTTGTCATCGCAAATAGAACTGAATACAGGGGCGTCGACTGCCACGTAGTTGAGTGGCATCCTAAAAGCATTCGTGATCGCAGAGAAGGCTACTTTCATAGGTGGTATGTTGGAGCCGATGACCGGCGGCTTTACGGCCTCGTTTATCCCTTCGGTGAAGGAATGATTGAGTTCTTCATGTACGACTACAGAGAGGTCGCACCTTCGTGTTGGTTGCCATTTGCCCAGGGAAGAGAACTGTATGAGACAAATAGTAACGCGGAACGCATTCTCCATGCACGCAGAGACGTTTCTGTGCGCGAAGTGCAGATCAACGAAGAATTGCCTGATGGGTTTTTTCGGAAAATCGAATTCATAGATAAACGGGGAAAAACAGAAATGCCGCCGGTTGCGCGGAAGTATCTCCTCGTGCGCGAGGTGGATGGATCTACGCCTCGCGTTTCAAAACCGCCGCACGATCGTCTGTGGGGTCCATCCTTGAATGGTCTTCAAGCCGCAGCAGAGTTCCACCCGCCGGCCGATTCTTATCGCCTTGGATCCAATGTGCCGGTGCGGTTCTATATTCGAAACGTGGATGACAAGTCGATTTCGTTTACTGCTCCACCAGGGATAGATAGAACGATCGAAGCTGAGCATCATGAAATCGGGAATTACGGAACGTACTCCTACAGCGGCATCACCAGGTATTCACGCATAACATTGCAGCCGGGACAGGAGGTTGAGGTGCCGGGTGGTTCCGTGGCATTTGCTGCGGGCGCTGGGAACAAATTTACATATCCTACGGACCTCGTATTCACTGCGCAGCCGGGTACCTACGTGTTCCAGTATGAGTTAGAGATTCTCGGGGTCGAAGACCTACATGGCTACGAATACGTCGGCGACCCACCGCAAGATGATTGGAATGGGACTCTGAAAACGGCTTCCGTACCGGTTGTCATAGGCGAGTAAGTCGTGGTATACATGGAAGATGGGGTTTCACAATCATTGGAACGAAAACGCCCGCAAAGCAACCTCGTTCTCGAGTGAATCGACAGAATCCGAAAAGTCTTGAAATATCCAGTTACGGGATGACGCCGTCGGCGTACCGAAAGGAACCGACACCTGCGAGGTCGCTCGCAACCCGGTTAGTGCCAGGTGATTCCGACGCGCTGTCTGAGTTGCGTTATGTGCTCTACACCTACTAACGATATCTTACCGCTGCGATGGGGCTGAAGCGCCTTCAAAAACCGGGAACAACAGATTCCACCCGACGAAGACCTTAAACCCAGACATTTTAGCTTGCTCAGGCTTCATTGCCTTCATGCGCGACAGCAGACCGCGTTTTCGGGCAAGCGGGTTGCACATCTCCTTCGACGGAACCGAAAGTTGGCGAGCGGGAACGGTTTGAGGGGTGCGCCATGGCTTCAATCGTTCTCGAAATCGGTTGTAACAAAGTGAGCGGATATCGTTGGCATAAGCGTTTTGCTCCGAGCAGTTTCCGAATAGGGCGTATGTGTGTTCTCGTGAGTTCGATCATTCGCGATTGCGGAAGATGAACATTCGAGAGACTGGCCGGTGGCACATTAAGAATCGCCTTCGTCCTGCCATATTCCTGGCAAATTCCCCTTGACCGGCGTCAATTCGAGCGGATGTTGGTACCCGATGATTGAGGTGTTCGGAGAGCCGATTCGGCGGCTCTGGTGTGCCCATTAGATGCTCTGCGAATCACACATTGAACATTGAAGCCGACCGAATTGGCGGTAGCCGGTTCGGCCCAGTGCATTGTTCGCCTCGCGACGTCCCCAATGGGAATGCGAGCGATTTGAGTGGAAAGATAGGGATGGGGCGTTCATTCTGACATTTGAAATAGGAGCCCACATCACGAGGTCGGGCGGTCGTGTTATTCAGGTAAATGACGAGATCAAACGGTCCCGAGGTGTATCAGTAGACCGAATGGTTTCGCCAATGAATAGGGCTTGATAGAAAGAACAAAGATCAACGGAGGCTCGTGTACAATGATCCCAGGCAAGAATCTGCCAATATTTACCGGACTCCTGTTGTCTGTATTGTCCTCGGTAGTTTGCGGGCAACAGAAGCCGCGCTATTCGCATACGGGGGACACAGTCATCAGAGGCGTTCGTGTCATTGACGGTCTGGGTAACAGGCCCGACGAGAATCAGGACATATTCATCGCTGGGGGAAAAATCGCGGCAATCAGTGCTGGCGGGACTATACAAGCCCCAGACGGTGCACTGTTGATTGATGGCGCGGGTATGACGGCGATGCCGGGCCTGATCGACATGCATATCCATCTGCAGGGTAGCTGGGCGCACGGCAACATGGAGGGGGAGAAGTATGCGATTCGCTATGACGACGCAGCTATCCAGCAACGGTTGAACGGCTACATGTACGCCGGGGTAACGACGCTTTTCGAGATGGGTAACGATTACGAATTTGCCTTAAAAAACCGCGAGCGCATCAACGGTGGGAAAATGATGGGGCCGCGGTTCTTCACCGTCGCACTTCCTTGGAGTCAGACACCAACGGGCTGGGAGGCACTTGATACTGGGGGCAGTTGTGACTTTAACATGAGCAACAAAGTGGATGATCTTGCGACGATCGGTCCGAGACTCGATCGCTACAAAGCCGATGGCATCGAAATGATCAAGCTGTATACCGGAATTTCTCACCACGCCGCGCGGTTTCTAATCAAGGAGGCTCACGCTCGGGGAATCCGGACCGTGGCGGATCTCTGGGATCTGAATCTGGACAGGACGTTCATGATGGCCACCGGTCTCGACGGTTGGGCACATAGTGCCGGATTCGAGGTGGTCGGCGCAGAAGAACACAAGTGGATGGCGGAGAATGACCGGTTCGTGGTGGTGACTGCAAACGTCGGCGAAAAGCTGTCGGGCTTGCGGGTAAAGGACGAAGGAGGTCAGCGGCTTCAATTGAGGGAGCCGCTGATCGTGGACATTTGGGGCAAGGAAGACGTTGAGGATTTCTATCGCCTCTATCCGCAACTGCGCGACAATCTTTGGGAAGGTCCGCAATCGTTCTACCAGCAAATGGGCTTTGGTAAGATGACACGGTTCCGCGCCAACTTCCTTGCGAACATCAAAGCCTCTTACGATGCTGGTGTACTAATCGCGGGGGGCAGCGACGACTCGTTCCCGTCACTATGGCCAGGTGAATCCATGCACAGGGAGCTCGAACTTCTGGTCATGGCAGGAATCCCGGAAATTGACGCCATCAAGGCCTGCACCTACAATGGCGCGAAAATCCTGAAGCGTGAGGCCGAATTTGGCTCACTCCAGCAACGACTTTCGGCAGACATATTGATCGTTGAAGGCAATCCGGCCAAGAACATCTCTGATTCGCGGAACATTAGGCACGTCTTCCTGCGTGGGAAACAAATAGACCGTAGTTCGCTCACATTGAAACACTGATGCAGCGCAAACGTCCTGTTCCTTTCTAAAGCAGACAGTAGTGACACGTGAGAACTCAGCTGCGCATTTCGTGGGGCAACTCACGTGTCCTTTTGGAGGAACACTCGACCGGTCGCCACCGAAGGAAACTTTGCTATAAGTAGCCAACACCCAGAAGCGCGTTGATCACATTTTCTGCTGAAATAAGATTCTGTGGGACAGCCGATTGCGGAAAATCGAACCGCTGACCGTTCGACAAGGAGCTTCCCGGAGTGTGGGATACCCCACGTTTTATAACGAGCATGGAGTCACACTGAGAGCCCCACCACTCTCAAACCTCTTTATCACACATTGAGCGGATCTGTTCGGCGTAAACGTCTCACCATCAGCCGGCTGTCGGATGGGAAAGTGCGACCGAACGTGGATTCAAGAAATGACGATTTCTAACGCTGATTTTTCGAGAACGCCAATGAGCTCACATTCGGAAGCGATCTGGCCCTTCTATATTCCAGGCATATGCCGCTCCACCGGCGTCAATTGGAGCGGATGTTGGTTTACCGGCTAATCCGGCCTCTCTTCCTTTATCTCGTTCTGTCTCGTTCTATGTATCTCGTTAAGAAGGGATGAAGATCCCTGATCGGTTTCGTTCCCCCGATTTGATTCATAGCTGTAGCCTCTGAGGTGGATGGTTCTCGGTGCGGATGGTTGCCGGGGTCTGTGAATGGTTTTCATTTCGTTGCTCCCGGCTATGGTGCGGGGGATGCAGGTGATGGTGGAGGTGGGGTGTGGACCCGAAGAGTATGCCCGGGAGCAACGTCACTGTCTTGTCGCTGCGCCCTCCCGGTGTCCGAACTGCGAGAGCTCCGGCAAGCTCGAGGCTCTTGGATATTATCCCCGGTACACCACCGATGCGCAGGGCCGGGCGATTGAGATTCTCGTGCGGCGTTTCCAGTGCGGCTCTTGTGCGATCACGGTGAGTTGTCTGCCCGATTTTGCCCAACCTTACCGGATTCTCAACAGTGCCACGGTCGAGGCGTACTTCCGGGGCCAGTGCGAGCGCCACGATGTGTTGCGCAATGAAGAACTGCTCCGGCGCTATTGGCGCCGGTTTGTTTCTTTCTCGGCTACCTTGCCCCAGGTGCTCGGCGGCGGGTTCGGCCGGGCGCCACCGGGAGAAGAAGCGGAGGCCCTGTGGCGGCGGTTATTGGCGGCATGCAAAACTCTAGCAGGGTGCACATGTCGCCTGGTGCGAGATTTCCGAACTACATGCTTCGGGATCTATCGCTGCCATCAGCCACGACTCGCACGCTGAGCCGATGCCCGGCGTGACGGACCGGTAAACTGCAGGGCCCCACACAACGTGTTTCTACGGCCCCGGGGGCGGAGGTGGCAAGCTCCACGGCGTGATGAAAATCCCCGATCGAGCCCCTCAACCCTCCACCGACCAGTTTCGAGGAGGACCCAAAGAGCGCAAAAGCCGTTTTGCTACCGCCGGGAACGTTGGGTTCTGTCACCCCCCCCCCACAAGGAGTTCTGTGATGAGAACAAGTTCCGCAGCTACCCGTCGAGTCAAGCAACCGGTCGATCCGGCGCGTATCCGTCGTTTACCCCGGCAGTTTGGAATGCTCGACCGCCGGCTGGTTTATCAAAAGCACATCCGCGCGATGAGTACCGAAGCGCTTGCGCTTTACGCGTTTCTCGAATGCGTCAGCGATCCGGAAGGACTCTCGTTCTACTCCGACGGGCGCATCTGCGAGTACCTCCACTGGAGTCTCAACGGACTCCGGGATGCACGGGATCGGCTCCTCGAGGGCGGATTCCTGCTCTACCGCCGGCCGGTCTACCAACTGCTCGAGCTGCCGCAAACCGAGTCAGCACGATGAACGATTCGGGTGCTTTTTCGGTACGAATGGTACCCTGGGGCGCTGAGCAACGCTGGCAACTACTCGGTCCGGACGCTGAGCCGGTTCCCGAGCCCGACGCTTTTTGCACACCCTGATGGTCCGCGGGCTCAGTCCCCGCACCCGGCGTACCTATGCGTTCGATTTGCTCTGCGCCTACCGGTGGATGAGCCAGGCAAAGCTCCAGCCCGAAGAGCTTACCGGCATGCGCATCGGCGAGCTGCGCGATCTCTCCATCCACGCCATGGAGGGCTCCGAAGAACACGGTTTCAGCCTCCGGGTCCCCGTTGGAAAAACCAACTCCGAACGGATGATCCCCTTGAGCTCCCGTGCCGCGGCTCTGGTCAATAAGATCCGTGCCGCCCGCGGCACACGAAGCAGTAAGAAAGTTCCCCGCCGATTCGCACGCTACCTGATCGTCAATGAACGCGGCCGGCACCCTACCGTGCAAAGCTTCGCCTTCATCCTCAGGCAACTGACCGCTCACATCCAAACCACCGAGCGGATCCATCCGCACCGGTTGCGCCATACCTACGCCACCGAAATGGCACGTACCGGCATCCCTGTGCTCGCGCTCATGAAACTGCTCGGCCATCGCACCCCGCAGATGACCATGCATTACGTCGAAGTCGCTCACAAGGATCTGCGCAAGGCCTACGATCACGCTCTCGATCAGATCGAGCTCATCGACCAAATCCACACACCCAATCTGCCCGCCGTCCCTTCTGCATCACCCCAACCCGAAACCATCGCAGAGGTTCCACAGCTCTTCGATGCGTTGATTACTCGTCTCGAATCCGCACGACGCGACCAAACCACACAGCAACGCTCAAAACAACTGCTCCGCTTCATTAAACGCATTCGAAAAACAAGGGATGAGCTGAAGAAAGTACTTTGAAAGACAATCGACCAAAGCCCGGATCAAAACGGTGGCCGATTAGCCGGTAAATGTTGGTACCCGAACATTGAGCCGCCGCCGGGTCGAATCTTTTCCTGTTGGTTTACCCATCCGTTGAATTGCTCCGATCCGATCATGGAGATCCCTTCCCCGCTGAAATCTCTTGCCTCCCCCTCACTCCTGCGGTACCACTGGCAGTGCCAGTGAAGAAGGGTCATTTCCTGCCTCAGCCGTACGCAAATGGAGATTCCAATGATCGTGTCTAGACGCCGCTCTCTATGTTCCGCCGCATCCCCCTTGGTTGCCGCCCTTCTGGCCATTGCCTTGAACGCGAAGGCGCAGATAGATTTTGTGATCGACTCGTTTGATTCCGGCGGCACGATTACGTTCGACGAGGTGCCGAACGCAACAGGGTACCGGGTAGAGTGGGCGCCGGGACCGGCAGGGCCGTGGACCAACTTTACGGGCGCCTCCGGGGTTTGGCTGGATAACATACCAGCAACCGGAAGCGGGATTGTGACCGCATCCGTTCCCATGGTGTACCGGGTTGTGGCGTTTATTCCACCCCCGATAACCTTCGAGATGGTGACGGTAGGCAATCCAGGGAATGCGGCGGATACCACGACCTACGGCGCGGTGGCCGAGAGCTTCAAGATTTCCAAGTTTGAAGTGACCAACGAGCAGTATACCAGGTTCCTCAACGCGGTGGACCCGATCGGAACCAACTCGAACGGCGTCTACAGCGCCAGCATGGGTTCTGATGCCAGTGGGGGGATCTCCTTCAATGCCGGGGCGGCCGACGGATCGAAGTATTCGGTGAAGACCAATATGGGGAACAAGCCGGTGATCTACGTGTCGTTCTTCGACTCGATGCGGTTCGTAAATTGGCTGGAGAATGGCCAGGGCTCTGGGGGCACCGAGAGCGGGGTCTACATGATCGGGACGGGACTGGGCGAGACCCGGGCGGCGAACGCCAGTTATTTCATCCCCAGTGAGGACGAGTGGTACAAGGCTGCGTACCATGACCCGGTGAATGCGGGTGCGGACGGAAGCGGGACGACCGACTACTGGATTTACCCGATCCAGCTCGACTTGGCCCCGACGATCGCCACGGCGGACGCCAACGGCAATGTGAGCAACCCCTGGGCCGACGTGGCGAACTACGAAAATGGCGCGATCTGGAACGGTCAGTTCGGCAACGTGACAACCGTGGGTAGCGCGACGGCGACAAGTTTCCACGGCGCCTTTGACATGGCCGGGAACGTGTGGGAGTGGAACCAGACAGTGATTTCTTCGTCGCGTGGTCTGCGCGGGGGCTCGTTTAACAACTCCTTTGTCGATCTGCGTTCCTCGAGGCGGGGTAGCACCGCCCCCACGTTCGAGAGCGGAGTCGTCGGGTTCCGTGTCGCAAGTCCTCAGTAGCCGGGTAAAAGGGTAATGGGATTCATGGCGACGTTCTGAACGAGTTTCCGAAGTTCGGCGACGCTACTCTCCAACTCCGCAATCCGCGCGTCTTTCCCCTCAACTTCCTTCTCCAGATTCAAAAGTGGACTCCGAGATACCGTCAGCGGCGAGGCGTTGAACGGCTCCAAGGGAGCGCGCGTAAACGCGCTGAAGAGGACTGAAATCCTGGTGCGGCGCAATCCATCGATGCCGCTCGTGACTTGACTCCACTCAACAGACTCTGCCGCGCGCGCTACAATGTGACCGACCGGAAACCGGGATGGATCGTCCCGCATCGCACATTCGGCAACGTCGGATGAGATCAGCAAGTCACCGGGCCGGATGTCCGAGCCCGTATCGACGATCCACAATTCGCCGTTGCCTACCGCGGAAACCAACAGCACCGTCTCACCTTCGTCGTGGCCTTCAAGAGGCGTGGTGCCTACATACGCTCCGAGGCAAGCAGGATCATTCGCTGCCGTGCTTGGCATGACGCCGTAGATAATCTCGCCTGTTCGATCGGCGTGCAGCCAGCGATTGCGGCCAGTGAGCGTCATCAGCGCCCCGACGTGGGGCTCCGCTTCGGACCAGGCGTAGTGCGAACCTGTAAACGCATTGTAGGAGACGACGCCTCCGGCAACTGTAACGGTGCCAACAATGTTATCGTCCCGAGCCCAGGCCACCAGTTCGCCATCCGAGCCGAGTCGATCGATTTTTGCAACCCGTCCCGATTTCTGGATGTGGAGCCGCGCGTCGAATCCACCACTGACGCCGATGCCGACGTCGCCGTCGCTATCCACCTCCAGCGCGTTACTCGGGGACCCATCCGAGGCATCCAGCGAATGCCCGTCGGGTATACCACTGAGGGCGCTGCCGTCTCCGGAAAACGAAGAGGCGGTGATGGTCCCGAGAACCTCTAATGCCGTTGCCGGACTGGTCGTGCCGATCCCCACCTCACCCTGGGAGTCGATAACCATCCGGGTGACATCGCCTCCGGTACGGAACTGAAATCCGTCCGGCGTGGCAGTGTTGTTGAAGACCAGACTTCCCTCATCGCCGGCCTGATCTCGGACAAAGACAATTCCGTTTTCCGACCCAGACAGCCCCTCAAATCCGATGAATGCGTCCACCCTGCTTTCCAGTACCAGCGGCGTGTTTGTACGGGTATCGATGCCGCCGAAGAAGATTCCGGCGTTTTCGATGCGCAGCAGGGGATGGGTGGTTGGAGTGGAAGAAGTTGGGCTCCGAATGCTGATATTCGTTGACGAAATCCGGTCTGCGTTTAGCGAACCATCCACATCCATGAGACCAAATACGTCCAGATTGACGTCCATGAAGAGAGAGCCGATCTCCACATCCCCAGTCGAGTCCACATTCACCACCCGGACGGGGTCGCCGTCAGACGCATCCAGGGCGCTGATGTGTGTCAATTGAGAACCATTTCCGACAAATCTATCTGCCGTGATCGTGTTCACCACGTCCAGCCCGTCGGCCTTGATCGTGCCCGCCACATCCAGCTCGGTCTCCGGAATTTCCTTCCCGATGGCCACCCAGTCATCGATCACAAGACTTACGCTGGGTTGCAGGTCCAGGATGGTCAGCGCGGCTTCCCGTTGGGATGCGACGTAGGCTTTTGCATCGGCGACAAATACAGAGGACGGTTGGTCCAACTTGGTCGCAGCTTCCTCGTCCACGACTTCATCCAACAACGTGGGGTTGGCCGGGTTGCTGACGTCGATCAAGGTCAACTGGTCATCTCTGCCGACGGTGACGTAGGCAACTTCATCGGCAACAACGACCGATGAGGGTTCGCTGAAATTGAGAAACTCACCCACTCCGTCCTCGACCACGGATATGAGTTGAGGGTCAGAGGGGTCGGCGACATCGAGAATGGTTAAGGCATTGTCTCCAAAGACATCTCCGGCCACGGCATACGCGTTCGTCCCGACGACGAAAATGGATCTCAGATCCTCGAAGTGGTTGAAGCCGTTGGTCCCGTCCCGTAAGGATTTTAGCAGGATGGGGTTGGACGTGTCCGAGACATCAATCATGCTCAGGCTATCGCGGCCTGCTACATAGGCGATATCGTCAGCAACAAACACCGATTTCGCGCCCTGCAGATCGTTGAAGCCATCCGACTCATCCTTGACAGTCGAGACCAACTGGGGGACGAGAGGATTGGAGAGATCAATAATGTTCAACGTCGCATCCGAACCGGCGGCGACATACAGGTTGGTTCGATCCACAAAAAGAGAAGAGGCGCCGCCCAAGTCATTGAACCCGCCAAAGCCGTCCACCAGTTCGATGGGCAATCCGGGATTACCGGGATCGGTGATCTCAATGATGTTCACCGCATCATCAAAGGGAGTGGCGACCAGGACATAGGTGTCGTAGCCCACCACTGCGGTGGGAAGATCCATGTTGGGAAAGCCGGGCTCTCCGTCTTGAATATCCCTGAGCAGGATCGGGCTTGAGGGATTCGTGACGTTGTAGATGCTGAGCGCGGCACTGCCCAACGACGTCACGTAGGCGACATCGTCCTTCACGAAAACCGATTGAGCGGCGTAGAGTGGGAAGGAGACCACGGTACGGTCTTCCGTGGATCCAAGAACATCGATTCCCGGGGTTTCCGGACCACCGGAAATGTGGAGTGCCGCAACATTGTTGGTTGTGGAATCAAAACTGAGGCCGCCGTCATCGATGCGGGATGCCCCGGCAAAGATCAGATTCGGATCATCCAGTCTCGGAATGTTGGCGGGCAATTGATTTTCGTCAACCATCCCGGTGAAGTTGGCGGCATGAATTGAGTAGGGGGTGGCCGTAACCGCTTGGCGTGGGGCCAAGCGTTCAAGGGCATTGGTGCTTCCTGTCGGACGGACCGAGGTCTCGAGCCAGCGATCTGCGCCATCGAACACGCCGACGCCGAAGTCCACCGTCACCGTGAAGAGTCCATTGCTGAGAAGCGTAGCGGCGTTGGTTACCACGCCGAGAGATGTGCCGTTTGTATCGGCGTCGAAGACCTCGAACGTGAGATCGTAGAGCCCGTTGGCGGGACTGGCGCTGTCCTGGAGTTGTCCCTGGTGCGTGAACGCTGTGCCTTGGGCGAATGCAGATGTTGCGCTGAAGGAGACCGTCAGCAGGAGGCTCAACAGGATCGGGTTGTTTTTCATAGTACTCACGCTCTCGGGGTTCGTCGTTGTATGGGCTATGGATCGGGTACGTCTTGCGTCGGGTCCATGGTTTCGAAACGTCCTGGCAGGACCAGATCGATTGATCCAACCGACGAGGTTACAGCATAGCAGGCGAGACTACTGGCTGTCGAGTTGCCAGTGAACGTGGGGTTCTACTTATCCTCCGAACGTCTATATTCTATTGGAACGTCGAGCAAAGGCGACGAGGCTAATCACTGGACTCCGCCTACGGCGATCGATCCGGCACCCGAACTACCTGTGAGTGCCGAAAACTCCATCCAAGGAAGCATCGGGGAAAAGCGAGGTCCAAGCTGAGTGGCTGGAGCGTTTGGAAAGAAGAAATGGTAGCCTCAGAGCAATCATTCCTTCGATGTTCGGTCGCGAGATGGTAGCGCCCGGGCAGACTTTTGGCAGGAGATTGCGATACGGGGTCTATGCCGACGTCCCGCACCAGAAGTGGAACAACTTGCGGGTCATCATGAAGGGCAATCGAATCGAGATTCTCCTCAACGACACAAAGCTGTTCGAAGTCGAGGCCAACACATTCAGCGAGGCGGGCAAGGTCGGCATGTGGACAAAGGCCGACGCGGTGACGCTGTTCGATGACCTACGCATACAGTCGTTGGATCGCACACCCTGATACAGTCAGCTTGTCCTGATTTGATTGGCAGATGTCGGCCAAAGACGGTTGTTGCATGAGGTCAGCGTGTTACTTGGACCTGTTGAGCGTGCCACCGTTCAGGACAGCTGTTTAAGAGTCCTTCTCCAATATTCGGTTTGAACTCTTCTTCTGATACGACATCTTACTGATGCGCAACCGTTTACTTCGACCAGAACGGCTCACCGTTAGGGTAGGAGCTTCCGGGAAGCTGGGGCGCCCCACTGTAGGAAATGTTGGTTACCAACCGTGAGACTGCGTATAATGTCTGAACGTGGACCCCAAACACTTCGAACTTGCATTGGCTTGTCCTGTACATTTTTCATACATTTCGGGACGACTGTTACAAGGGAACAACCTTATCATCTCATTGACTGCTGAACGCCCGCCGCCGTCATGATGATGGAGTTATTAGCGGTTGCATTCAAATCGAGTATTCTATCATTATTGACAATTGCCCCATGTACAGGAAGCCTCGATCAGGTTGATAGATGAATCGCAGACGACCAACCGTTTATCGGGTCACCGTTGGTGTGCCTCTTGTTCTGTTCATCACCGCGGCCTTGTTGAGTTGCGGTCGGTCAACATCGACCGTCGATCCGGAAACGCTGCAGAGCATCGCTGACTTTGCTTCGCAACTAAAGTCCGACGACAAGACCGAGCGCAGTTTTGCCGCTCGTGCGCTGAGCAGGATCGGTCCGCCTGCTGAGGGCGCTGTGCCGGCTCTTATCGAAGCCCTGAAGGACGAGGACCAGGGCGTGCGCACTTGGGCTGCTAAAGCGCTGGGTGAGATTGGTGGCGCTGCTGGAGACGCTGTGCCCATCCTCCTGGAGTCCCTGAAAGATGAGAACGAGGCCGTGCGATGGGAAGCGGCTAGAATGATAGGTCTGCTTGGCCCGGTGGCGGAGGATGCCATACCCGCGCTGGCCCAGGCCATGAAGACCGGTCGCAGCAACGCGTACTCTCTTGCACTGAGAAGCATTGGTCCGGCAGCCGTGCCCGCCCTTCTCAAGGCCCTTACGCACGATCGATGGACGGTGCGAAAGCAGGCCGCCAGTTCGTTGGGCTTTATCGGCCCGGTAGCGGCTGATGTGACAGTCTCTGCTCTCGTCACAGCCCTTCAAGACGAAGAATGGATGGTCCGGTGCTCCGCCGCCGACGGGTTGGGCAGGATCGGTCCTGCGGCCAAGGATGCCTTGTTTCCGTTGGCCGCGGCTCTGGATGATGAGGAGAAATATGTGCGCGTCTCCGTCGCCGGCGCTGTAGGTGTGCTCGACCCGGAATCCGAGAACGCTGTGCAGATCTTGATTGCGGCCTTGAAGGACAACGATGGGACGCTGCGTGAGTTGGCTGCGAATCGGATGGGTTCGGTTGCGATAACAAACTCGGCGGCCCGGATAGCCGTTCCCGCTCTAGTCGTTGCGCTGCGGGACGAAGAAAATGGTGTACGGAGAGATGCTGCCGCCGCGTTGGGCTTTATTGGTGCAGCGGGCGCTGAAGAATCGGTGCCTGCACTGCGGGGAGCCCTGCAGGACGAAGACCCAAATGTGCGACACGCCGCAAAGACGGCCATTGATCTGATTGAGCGGCCCAGGAAGGTATATCCGCCCTGGGAAATGCCTTAACGCGGAAGTGACCCACGAGATCAAGCACTTCCGGGCGGGGTTCGGAGCAGATCCGATCGTGAGGCGCCCCAGTAGTCAGTTCGACCAGAATCACTACTGGGCCTTCCCAGGATCGGATCGGAGCAAATGAAATCGTAGAGCGTGCCGCCGATGAGAGAGGTTGTTCAAGAGTGCTTTTTTCGCAATCGGTTTGATCACTTTCTCTATTCAAGCATTTTACTGACGCGCAACCGATTACATCGACTAATTCCGCTCCCAGGAATAATGCCTTGGCACGCGGGGTTGACGTGGTCTTTGTCATCACGCATCATTCACACAATGATCGGAGTTCTGCTCGTACTGCTTGTTCTGGTCGGCAATGCCGCTTTCACTGGTGCTTTGATATCAGGTGTGATCGCCTTTCGCACGAAAATGACCCGACCCAAGCTGATCGCCGCCGGGCTTTCGCTCTATTGGGTGGCCTGGTTTCTCGGCTCGTGGCTGATTTATATCAAGACGACATCCGGAGCGCTCTTCCATTTTTCAGGCTCCATCGCATTTGCCGCTGCCTCGTTTTCAGCAATCCTCGCCTTCCGATTACGACATCCAGCGTTCGTCCTGATAGCGATTGGGCTAACCATTTTCTCGATTAAGTATGTAATAATCATGTTCGGTTGGCACGCGTATGGACTAAAGATAGCGATCATTACTGCGCACATCGCGTTCGTCGCCGGGTTGGCATTGCTTGCATGTACGAGGACCTCAAAGTGCGATAGCGGGTCGGAAGGCCGAGAGAACGGGAGGCAACAATCGCTTTCATGAGTTGGCATCTGATATCCAGATTTAGCGTCGGTTTCGAAATCGCAGCTGCATTTCTCGCCATAGTAGTGGCCATCAGATTTAAACGGCTACCGTTTGTGCTGTTGGCAATCGCGTGCACTGTAAGGGCATTAGTGGCATCACCGTTTATCGATCTTGGCACGATACTGTCTGTTGGTATTGAGATTGGAGTGAATGCCACGATTGCGCTAGCTTTTGGCTTGATGGCCTTTTCGGACACTATTCAGATTGAGAGGTCTGATCGAGTCGCTTTACAACGGTAGCCGCCGACACTCGCCGGGGAAGAAATATCGATGTAGGCGGCTTTTTTGCTAACATCGTATCGAGCACTTTTCCAAAATCAGGATTACGCTGCAGCGGAGAATTTTATGGCGACGTAGATGCGCCCACCGTACTCGCCATTGCCGATCGTATTCTTTTGACGACTTCGTCGATCACTTCCCGGTCATGATGTCGTGTCACCACCATACGAATTTGATCCGGCGGCCGTCCGCTGACTTCTACGCCGTGTTCACGCCAGAGGGGAACTACCTCGCGGGTGCTGAGTCCGGCCCCGGCCAAATCCACGTACACCATGTTGGTATCCAGTGTCTCGGTGTCGACATCGAGACCGGGTAGCGCCCGCACACCTTCCGCCAGGTACCGGGCATTGGCGTGATCCTCGGCCAGGCGGTCGACCATTTTCTCCAGGGCCACAATGCCCGCCGCGGCGATGATCCCGGCCTGGCGCATGCCTCCGCCGATACGCCGGCGCGCGTAAAGGGCCCGGCGGATGAAATCACGGCTGCCGGCGACGATGGAACCGAGGGGGCAGCAAAGGCCCTTTGAGAGGCAAAACGTCACCGTGTCCACCTCTTCGGTGTACGCCGAAGCGGGTATTCCCGCGGCAACCGCGGCATTGAAAATGCGCGCGCCGTCGAGGTGCACGAGCAGTCCATGATTACGGGCTACGGCGCACAATTCTTTGTGCAACGCCAACGGCACCACGCGTCCACCGCCGCGGTTGTGCGTGTTCTCCAGGCAAAGCAAACGAGGAACGGGATGGTGCTGATCTTTCTTTCGGATGGACTCCTCCAATTCCCCGGGATCCATCAGCCCCCTGGTGCTCGGCACCGGCATGGGTGTGAGCCCCGCGACATTGGCGAATCCGCCACCTTCGTTCTGATAGAGATGTGAAGCGGGGTCGACGAACACTTCGTCACCGGGCCCGCCGTGGCACATCAGGGCAACCAGGTTGCCCATGGTGCCGCTAATGACAAGCATCGCCGCCTCTTTTCCCATGGCCTCCGCGGCCATCGCTTCGAGACGCTTGACGGTTGGGTCCTTGTCATAGGTATCGTCGCCGAGCTCGGCGGCACGAATGGCATCCAGCATCTCTTCGGTGGGAAGAGTTTGGGTATCGCTGCGTATGTTTATTGAGTTCATGACGATTCGAAGAATACGTTCGGACGGATCACGATACGAGGTCAATCGGCCGGGGAACAGGGGTCACCGGAAATCCGGATCAGGAAATTCCCAGCGCTGGTAGGCGTCCACCATGATCTTGTCCAGACCCTCCACATAGACAATGCCCTCGGGGCCGTCCCGGGTCGGCCGTGCCCGGTCAACGGGAACTGTTTCCGTGCGAACCGATTGAATTGCCTCCACGCAAATGGCATGAGGCAAGGCGGCCTCCGCGTCGCAAAGGCATGGCGCTGTTCCACGGATGGCATCCAACGTTCGCCAGGTTTTATGGTTCGCATTCTCCGAAGCGGGATTTCCATACGATCGTAAGTTCCCGTTTCGGTAGCGCGCAGTGAATCCGCTCTCAGGGTCGTACGTCAGCACGGCGTCCTCGAATTCATAGGTCAGGATCGGTCCCAGCTGCTCGCGTATCGTATGGGAACAGAGGTAAAGGATCTCGGTGCCATCCACCGTTCGTGTCTGCACAAATGCGGTGTCGTAGTTTTCGATGTCGTTGGCCCGGTAGGTACGCGCATCAATATTCGCAGGCAGGGCGCTTTTCAAAGGATCGTCACCCAGCAGATAAAAGCAATTGTGCAAGTAGTGGGCAGTGGCGTTTTGAACCGGGCTATCGTTCACCGTCGATCCCCCAACCCGAATCCGCCCTGCCCATTGATTCCGGGTAAAATACGACCTGGGTCGCGGCCACAGGATCAGGCTCTTGAATCGAATCGGGCGCCCGAATTCGCCGGCCTGGATGGCGCGCTTGAGGTTCTGAATGGCGTCGGTCCACGACCACTGGTACCCGACGGCGAGCACCCGGCCGGCCTTTTCCGCGGCGAGAGCCATGGACCTCAACTGCTCCACCGTTGCTGCAGCCGGTTTTTCGCAAAGAACATGACTTTCCTGCTGCAGGCAGTAAATGGTTTGCTCGGCATGGAGATGGATCGGGGTGCTGATGATGGCCAGGTCGGCGGCGCCCCCTTGCTGGTAGAAACTCTTCAGATCGGGGTGCACCTCCGCGCCTCGAGAGCGGAGCTCATCGATTCGGTCACAACGTTCAGCGTTCGGATCAACAACCCCCACGAGTTGCAGAGACTCGGCTTCCGGAGCATCCAGCATTGCCCGAACATAGGTCGCGCCGTAGCCCGAAATGCCGACCAGGAGAATCCCCGGTTTCTGACCGATTGCCGTCACGGGATATTAAGGTGAAATAAATAGCGGGAACCTGTCGAGTCCGTTCCCGACATACGGAGAGAAGAGCCGTTCGTCGCAGGGGCTGAAGGATTTCCCCGTCACGATGATGATCAATCCTTGTAAGCCTGCTTCAAGGCTCCGGGTGAGGCTATCCCGGCGTCGGAGCATCATCGCGAAGAAGTCCATCGCCCTTTAATTCGCTCCACAGTTCCGCCGGAACCGGGTGGCGGAATGCATTGAGGGATGCGGCAATGTGCTCCGGTTTGAACGCGCCCGGGATCACCGAGACGACCGAGGGGTGGCCAAAGGGAAACTGCAGAGCGGCGGCGGATAGCGGCACATTGTGGCGCCCGCAGATGGCCTGAATACGTCGCACCTTCTCCATCACCTCGGGCGTCGCGTCTTCGTAGTTGTACTGGGCTCCTTCCACCGACCCGGTGGCCAGAATCCCGGAATTGTATACGGCGCCGATGACGATGCCCACACCATCCGCTTCACACCGCGGCAATTCTTCGTCGAGAGTATCCTGCTCCATCAGGGTATAGCGCATAGCCAGCAGGAAAAAATCAAGAGGGACCGAGTCTAGAAATCTTGGAATCGTCTTCAGCTCATTCACACCGGCGCCCACCGCCCGCACCAGACCGTTGCGCTTCAACTCGTCGAGCGCCCGCCAGCCGCTGGTGACCAACTGCGTCATGTTCGCGTGGACATTCGGGTCGGAATGGAACATTTGGTCCAGGTCATGAATCACCAGGCAATCGACCCACGGAATCCCCAGCCGCTGAAGACTATCCTCGTAGGCACGCATGATCCCATCATAACTGAAATCAAACATGTCCTCGAACGGGAGTCCGCCGGCCCATCCACTGGGCCGAAGAGCGGACCCTCGCAGCTGAGGCCGCAGGACGCGTCCCACCTTTGTGGAGATAACATACTGGTCGCGCGGTTGATTGCGAAGGAACGCCCCCACGCGATGTTCGCTCAAGCCCATTCCGTAATAGGGAGCGGTATCGAAAAAACGGATCCCCGCATCCCAGGCCGCCTGCAGTGTTGCGGAGGCATCCGGGTCGGAAATTCTCACGAATGGTTCCCCAAATGCCGAGCAACCGAGGCCGAGAGGGGCAACTTCCAGGCTCGCGGGTCCGATCTGCCGTTTTTCGGTCAGTTCCATTTGGTATCAAGCAGAGGGGGTTGGAAGTGAGACCGAAACCGGAATCATATCGCCACCCGTGCGTTCCGGGAGATCTGATCGTCTGGTAGATTTCCGTCGGGACCGAACGGGAGAGGTCGCAGATCGGTGACGATTTCCAGGTCATCCCTCTCCCTGGCTTCTTCGATGTACGCTTCGGAGCATTCGACTTCCGCCAGCTCCAGCGTGTTGGGAATCCAGAGCAGTCTCGCATTGGATCTTTCAGTCAGGCCAATCTGGGGCAGCGTGACGTTCAGCAATTCGCGGTCCGTTTCGTAGTCGAGTGGAATCATCGAGCCGAAGATATGGCCACTGGTCAGGGCATTGATTCGCGTGGCTTCCTGATCTCGTTTCTCCAGCACGCGAGTCCTGCAGAACTCGGCGAGTCCCAGGCCCTCCGCGTTGCCCTGGCTTTCGTCCGTAAGGTCCCGAATGGCAACCATTCTGACCTTGGGGTACTCGTCCTCGGCCGCCTGGTGAGCAAGATATTTCCTGCCCGCAACACACAAGTCGAATCCGGTTCCACTAAAATTTTTCCCCATCGCATCGATCAGCAGAATGTCGGCCCTGCGAAAGGGGAGCCGTGGTGACCATTCGTTCGCCTGCGCCAACAATGCCGGTTCCCGGTTGATGAAGTTTCCTGCCTCCACGGCTTCAATTTTCGCCGTTTCGCCATACCGGTTCTCCACGATCGCAACCCCCGCGAGGATGGGGCATCTGGAAATGACTTCGGAGGTGACGCTGCGCAATATCCGTCCGAAGCTGTAATCCTTGATCGCGCAGTGATAGATCCGTGCTCCCGCGTGCTTTCCCAGACCGATCAGCAGCATTTTCAGCAGGCCGCTTTCGATATCGCCGAAGAACTGGGTATGGGTTTTGATTCGGTTGCAGACGATCACATGGTCCGCGGCAAAGGCTAACGTGTCGAAGTGGATGTCAAAACCCTCGGCAGCCGTCCCAACAACCACCGTCTCCATGCTGGCCCGGATGGGACATCCGCAGAAGGTTTCCGTAATACCGTAGGACGCAAGGATCTTCTCCTGGCCTTCGGCAGTTCCCCCCCCGTGGCTACCCATCGCAGGAACAATAAACGGCTCGCCGCCGATCCTTCTGACATGGTCCACAATGGCCTTGATGATGAGATGAATGTGAGCAATCCCGCGACTTCCCGCCGCGATGGCTACCGTTTGTCCCGGTTTGATGCGTCGGCCGAGCGAAAGTGAAGCCAGCTGCGATTCGACTGCCTCGGGAACATTGTCTACTTTCGGATCGTCGCACTTTTGCCGCAGGCGAAACACGAGAGGGTAATTCGTCGACTTCATGGGTGTGTAACTTGATGAATCCGCCATAAGGGTCAAGAACCGAATGCACGAAGCGGCATCGAACTTCCGTACTACCAACTTCCCAAGTTTTTCTTGTTTGCGCCGATCGGAAGTCTTGGCACCGGACGCTACAGCACGGGTGGATGGCGCGAGGATAAAACCGCAATAATAAGCGATTCGTCGTACCTCCTATTGCGTTCGGCTCGAAATCCGCTTCTTCCGTGCCTGCAGGAAGTGTAGCCGAAAAGAAGATCACCGACGGGCAACTTTTCGATTGGACCCTATCGCCAGTAAATTCTTTCAATACCGGCCGGTAGGGTGTACCCTGCGGTCCGTATCATGGTAAGGAACTTCGAAACGATGAGGGCCCCGGCCAAGGCAGCAGCAGGATTTCTGGTTGCTGGAATCGTCCTGTTTCTTTCCGGACTCATCGGCTTCGCAAAGGTTGTTCCAAACGCTTACATCGTAAAAGTCGCCGAAGGTGTCGATGTCCGTGGCGCGAGTGAAGCGATGGCGAAACGTACCGGCGGGAGCGTAGGGTTCATCTATAAGAATGCGTTCAGAGGTTTTTCTATAGTTGTCCCATCCGGTGTTGCCAAAGCTCAATTGCACGCCGAGGCGGGGGTGCTGGCGATTCAGCCGGATCTGGAAGTGGAACTCTGTGCCCAGACCCTTCCCACCTGTCTTGACCGAATCGACGTCGAACACTTCGATACCCCGAAAATCGACGGTGTGGACGAACGGATCGATGTGGATGTTGCAATCATCGATTCCGGCATTGACGTCGATCATCCGGATCTGAACGTTGTCGGGGGGCAGCGTTTTCTGCCGGGCGGCCCCCCCACGGACTATGACGACGACAATGGGCACGGCACCGAAGTGGCAGGGGTTCTGGCCGCCCTGGATAACGGCATCGGGATCGTGGGCGTTGCCCCGGGCGCTCGTCTCTGGTCAATCAAATGCTTTGACCAGAACCTGAACGCGGGATCGCAACTTCTCGCGGGAATGGAATGGGTCGTGTCCAATGCCGCTACGATCGAGATCCTCAACATGAGCTGGCGAGGGTTTCACCAGGCCCCATTCCACCGCGAGGCAATACAGAATTGCGTGGCGGCGGGCGTGGTATGTTTTGCGGCCGCGGGGAACGATGCCGTGAATATCTACGGGCCGTCGGGAATATTCGGGGGAAATGACAATGTCTGGCCCGCCTACTTCCCGGAAGTGGCGACAATCTCCTGCCTGGCCGATTCGGATGGCCGGCCCGGCGGCCTGGGTGGCAATACAAGTTTCGGAGGGTATCCAGACGATTCATTCGCCGGTTTCAGCAACTTCAGCACCGGTGTAATCGGTTCCAATCCGGTCAATTCACCCGGGGCGGCCATCGATCTCATCCTGCCGGGCGTGGACATCTACTCGACCTTTCTCGGAGGTGGATATTCGTTCGACAGCGGCACCAGTCTTTCGTCACCGGTTGCCGCCGGCCTGGCGGCCTTGTATATCGCCGAAAACGGGCGGGCCACGAATGCCGCGGGAGTTTATGCCATTCGCCAGGCGCTGATCGACGGCGGTTCACCACAGGTTGGCAGCCGTGGCCTTGCAGTGCTGAACGACCCGGACGGCAACCGCGAGAATGTTGGATTTTGTCCCGGTGCGGGGGCGAGGGTGAATGGGATCCCCAAGTGGTGGCTGGCTCAGTTCGACGACAATGGGAAGAATTGGACCGAGGATCTTGCGCACTACACCACGATTGATTTCGACGGCGACAACGTATCGCCTTTCGACGAATACCTCGGGAGTTCGGATCCCACCGACGTGAACTCGACGCTCCGAATATCCTCCTTCGAGGACGAGAACGGAACCAACACCATCCAGTGGCCCGGCGCGTATGTCGATCCTCAGCTTCCCGATTTTTCGGTGGTGAGGGGCACAAGTATGCTCGAAAACGTAACTACCTGGCAGGAAATCGGCACGGTGCCCCGAACGAACGGCACGCACATCTATTCGGATGGAACCACGCCGCCGGGAGCCCAGGTATATTACCAGGTCATCGGGGCGAATAATCCGTGAGGTTCCGCTCCAATGTGATAGCTTGTCCGTACAGACCGGAACTCTACGCGAGTTCCGCTACTTTGTATTCGATGTAGCGGAAGTCGCGCAGACTTCCGATCCCCGACGTGAAAGTTTGTCCTTACAAATACGAGCCTGCCTGAATTCATGAGCGTACGACACGTAACCCAGGGACCCGCCGCGTTCGTGCAGCCTTGCGACGTACCGGACCGGCGCTATGGCGGCGGCACGCTTTTCCAGGTCGGTCCGACCACCGCGGCGGTTTGTTGCAGTCTTCGTGTGGAAGGAATGCCGGTCGGCGACTTCGAAGACGGCAGCGACGTAATCCTCTTCGATGACTTCGAGAATCTTGCGGCGACCACGACCGTGCCGGTGTCGCGCAATGAGAAAACGGTGGACTCCCATACCGGCCGCCCCCGGATCATCATCAAGTATCCGCTCGTAGGAGGGTTTATACCCCTTGGCGCGAGAAGACAGGATGGCACTCCCCATCCCCATGCCGGCACCGGATTCGGCATTGAACAGGCTCTCGACTTCCCGATGCTGGAGGGGGGGTACTACTCGAAAGAACACAAGGACACCGAAATGGTGCGTATGACCGACTCGGTCCAATTCTCTTTCGACGGCTCGGCGTTCCGGGTTGAGGGGCGCAATCGGCACCAGTCGGGCAAACCACTGGAGGCAACGGGGACCGGGTGGTTTCTGATCTCGCCGGGCCTCACTCCCGGTATCGCCGATGGCGACGACCTGCTGTGCGGTGCGTTCGCTACGCGGAAAGACTCGGCGGAATACTTTCCCCTTCCCGCGGCGAGCGGAGTGGCGCGGTGGCGGCGAACGGACAAGAAATGGAGGCCGGTTCATTTTGTTCCTGTTGCGTATACGGAGGATTCCAAAGTCGGGAATGACATGCGCCCTCCCACCTGGGCCGAACCCAGCCTGGTTCGCGACATCGACGGCAGTCTTTTGTTCACCGCACGCGGCGCCTACGGCGATTTTAACAACGTAATCCGCATCTGGCGCTCCAACGACAATGGCCGGCAGTGGGAAGTCGTCATCGACCGCGATCGGGCGCGCGGACAGGCGCCGATTACCATCAACCGCGCCGCCGATGGAACGCCGTACGTGGTCGCCAACCGATTGGGTCACGAGCGCGACTGGCTGGCCCTCTGGCCACTCAGTGATGACAGGAGAGAGTTGAAAGATCCCATCGACGTGCGCAACGCGACCGCGGAATTCGGACCTCCCCCCAGCGGCATGGTGTGGTTCATGGATCATCCAAGTGGTCAGACCGTCCGTCTGAAGGACGGATCCTGGCGGCACATATTGACCTATCGCATCATGGACCGCGGCGAACACGGGGGCGGTTCTCCCCCACCCCAGACCGGGTACTACCTGGAAGATGTGGTTTCCGCCGGGGAGGCAATTGCGAACTGGCAATTTCACTGACGACGGGGATGTGAGCAGTGTTTAGTTTTTAGTATTTAGTTTTTAGTATTTAGTTTTGAGGGTTTTTCGCACGGTGTGAGTCGCAAGTGGTTCCAGGATGGGAGTCCCCACATATTGCCTTTGTCGCGACAAAGAAAGGGACTCTCATACGTGACTAACGTGAAAAACTAAAAACTAAAAACTAAAAACTCCCACCCCACAATCTGCCGACACGAAAACTCCTGATGACCAATCCAACGAAGCTGATAACCCACGGCTTTGAAACGTTCCGGCGTGGAACGTTTGGAAATGCCGGGCAGAATCTTTATGTATCGCACGCCGGGGTACTGCAGCGGATCTTTCAATTCGATCTGAATCAAAACGGCTATCTTGACCTGGTTTTCTGCAACAGTCAGAACCACTGGGAGCGTCCACCGGCATACGTCTATCCGGATCCCCTGGCCGATCCATCACATCGTGTGCTCCTGCCGGCGGAAGGCGCGCGGGCGGGCGCAGTGGCGGACCTTACCGGCAACGGGTACGACGACCTCATCGTGGGAAACCATTACGGCGGGGTGACATTCAAGCAGAATTGTTCGATCTATTTCGGTTCGCCGGAGGGATTGAGTGAGCGATACCGGCAGGAGTTGCCGGCGCCGCTTTGCACCAGCGTGGCCGCGGGAGACTTTAACGGCAACGGCAAAACCGATATCGCATTCCTGACGAACGGCCGGGTGCGGATTTTCTACCAGACCGCGCTGGGGTTTGAACCGAAGAGGTACACAGACCTGGAGATAGAGGCGGACCAGTTGGGCGCTGCCCATCTTGATCCGGATGGCTGCGCGGAATTACTCGTGCGCGCCAAGTCCGGCGAAGTAAGGGTCCACTGGGGCAGCCCGGATGGCATCAATCAGGAAACGTTTTCGGTCGCGCCGGTGGCAACCGATCCCCCGGTCACGCAAGGGGACTCGGAAAGCCTATTCGTGGAATACGTGGAGGACGCGGCGCCGCTGGTGAAGGTGATCTCTTTCGACGGTGTGCAGCACCTCTACGTCGCGCGGGAATCGGCGGCACACCTGGTGCCGGTAGATGCATCCACCCGGCAATTCGGAACTGCCCGGGTCTTTGCCTGCCGCAAAAGCATGTCCGTTGCCGCCGGGGACATCAACGGCAACGACTTTGCCGATGTAGTCTTCGCCTGCAGGGAGGAGATCGATGGTGAGGAATCCTCGTGGGTGTTCTGGGGCGGACGGGACGGGTTCTCCGAGCAACGCCGGACACCCCTTGCCTCCTACAGGGCGAGTGATGTTGCAACGGGCGACCTGGATGGGGACGGGTTGGACGAAATCGTGATCAGCCAGAGCAAGACTCTCGATTCTTTCACTACCGAATCGCTCATCTACCGTGCCTCGCCGGAGGGAATCAATCCCCAACCCATCCGCCTCCAGTCCGAGGATGCGCGCCGCGCTTTCATCGTCCGTGCATCTGACGCCGCATTGCCCCAGGTCGTGCTCATCAACCATTTCAGCCGCGATGTATGCGGAGATGTCGATGTTGACATTTACTTCGGTGGACCGGACGGCTTTTCCTCCTCGCGACAGCAGGGATTGCCCGGATTCGGTGCGGTAGAGGGGTTGTTCTGTGACATCTCCGACAATGGTTTCGTTGATGTCGTCGTGGCAAACTGCGCCGAGAACGCAACCAGCCGGGATCCCGGATCTTTCATCTACCTCGGAGGACAAAATGGATTCGCACGGAGTCCGGACGTGGTGCTTCCCACGGTGCGGGCCCACGGTGTCTGCGCCGCGGATCTGAACCACAACGGGTACCTCGACCTGATCTTCTGCGGGTTCTTCACGGATGAGTTGCTCATTTTCTACGGATCAGAGAACGGCTTCGACCGCAAAAATCCGGTGCGAATCCGGATGGAGTACGACGGCGTCTCCTATGACAATCCGCGCTGGATCTACCTGGTCGATCTGAACAACAACGGCTGGCTGGACCTGGTGATTCCACAGATCGAACACGATCGCAGTTTCATTCTGTGGGGAGGACCGAAAGGATTCAGCATGGAGCGGTGCCAGGCGCTTTCGGTTTTCCACGCTGCTTGCGCCCGGGCAGCTGATTTGAATGGCAACGGCTACCTGGACTTGATCGTGGGAGGGCACACGCCCTCGGTAGGTGAACCCCATGACACGTTCGTATGCATTTACTGGAACGGCCCTGCGGGGTTGAGCGAAGCACGGCGAACGCTCCTGCCCGCGCAGGGCACGAATGCGATGACCGTTGCCGACTTCGACAACGACGGATTGCCGGATCTGTTCGTTTGCTCCTACCACGGAGGTACATCTCGCGACATTGACTCCTACATCTATTGGAACCGGGAAGGCCGGGGGTTCTCCGCGGACGACCGCCAACGCCTCTTCACTCACTCTGCCTCCGGTTGCGTGGCCGCGGACTTCAACGACAACGGATGGATCGACCTGGCTATCGCTTACCACAAAGTTGAGGGTGACCATGTGGGATTCTCCGCCATCTGGTGGAACGGCCCGGAGGGTTTCGACGAACATCGGATTACCAGGCTTCCCACCACCGGTCCCCACGGCATGACATGCATGGAGCCCGGCAATATCGTGGATCGAGGTTCGGAGGAGTTCTATATTTCCGAGCCGCTGAAGATCTTCCAGGGGTTGGATCCCTCATCCATATCCTGGAAAGCGAAGATCCCTCCCCGAACCTGGGTTAATGCGCAGCTTCGAAGTTCCCCCACCCGGGAAGGACTGAAGGATGCACCGTGGTCCGGTCCCGATGGACCGGATAGCCGGTACGAGAACAACCAGGCGATCCGGGGCGGGGCCCTGTCCGGCCCCTGGATTCAGTACCGCCTGGCACTTGGCGCCGACAAAGGCATGCGCACCCCGCGGGTAAGCCAGGTGGAAATCGGGTAAAATGGCGAACAGCGAAATTCAAATCTGATTCGCCGACCCTTTTCGCCGTTGATCGATCATTTATGGTTCGGATTTCAATCGGAATTGAGTATTTCATTGTTCGTAAGTTCTGCGCACCGCCACTCGGAGCCATCCGGGCCGGCTGACGGCGACAACGGGAAAACGGATCCAGGAGAAGGAGCTAGATGTGGCTGATAAGACAATCCAGCAATTGTTCGATCTGAGCGGCAAATCCGCCCTCGTAACCGGCGGGACCGGATGGCTGGGAACCGCGTTTTCAGCGGCCCTGGCCGAAGCAGGCGCCACCGTGGTCATTTCCAGCCGCGACAAGGAGCGCGCCCAGGCGGCCGTAGATCTCCTCCCCCGAAGTGCAGCTCACCATTCCGTTGCCCTCGACCACATGGACGAGACGTCCCTTGTGAATGGTTTCCAGGCGGCGGTCGAGGCAGCGGGCTCGATCGACATTCTCGTTAACAATGGTCTTGAGTTGCTCGGCAAGGATTTGACGAACGTCACCTACGACGAATTTGCGAGACACCAGGCGAATAATGCAGGCTACTTCATCCTGGCGCGTCACCTGAGGGATCACGTGGTGGAACGCGGCGCCGGTGGCAACGTGATTAATATCGGCTCCATGTATGGACAAGTCGGGTCGTATCCCGACGCCTACGAGGACGTCGCCACGGCCAGCCCGGTGGCGTATCACTGCTTGAAGGGCGGCACCATTCACATGACCCGTCACCTCGCATGCTACTGGGCAAAAGACAACGTTCGTGTCAATTGCCTCAGCCCGGGGCCGTTTCCGAATTTCAACAACGTGTCCGGCGAAATGGTGAATCGGCTCAGCTCTAAGAATCCTATGAAAAGGATGGGGCAGCCCTGGGAATTGAAGGGCGCGGTTGCGTTCCTGGCGAGCGATGCGTCAACGTACGTGACCGGGCAAAATATCACGGTCGATGGCGGATGGACCGCGTGGTGAGAACTTTCAATTTCCGAAGCAGGATTGGCAATCCGGCGGAAACCAGTCCTTACTGCTGCCAATGGCGTCGACGGGCCCTTCGAGATTACTTCCCGGGAATGTTGAATCTCCGAAGAGCTCGAATCCGGAACTGCTGATTCCGCGGGTGGCATTTCCGACGGCTGGACTTGAACCGCTGTCGCGATATGCTCACTCACCGCCGACGACATTTGTGGATGAAGCGTGTGAACAAGTTGTTCATTGATCACCTCCCGACCATCATTGCGCGTCAGTGGTGCCTACTGAATGCTGCTACGCGTCGTTATGAGCCACTAGGCTGAAATCGGCGACGCCATTAGATGTAGATGACGGAGAGTGGCGCCTGCACGCAGCACTTATTAACAAGTTTCTTGTTAATAACTTGTCGATAACCTGTGGATAACCGACCTGCGATCCCGCTCTATCCACAATCCGAAGATGAGCTGCTCCCGATATGCTGTTGAAAGGTTCGTGCTGCTCACTTCCTACAGATCCCGGCGGGAAAAACGTTTTCCGCTTCCATCGGCTTTCCAGGCGCGTTGGCTGAGCTCCAGGTGAAGTACGCCGGCAAAGCGCAACGGAACCGGAGTGTAGGTTGGCCATTTAGCGAGCCATTCGGCCATCTCAGTCTGCGCAATGTAAGCATCTTCGGTGTGCTGGTAGGGCAGGGCTTGTCGTCTAGACCTGCCCTACCTGTGGATCCGAAGCTGCAGGCAAGACCAGAGCCTGCGTAAGAGCAGACAGAATGAGTTGCGAAATGGCCAATCCCCAGCACTCGGGCTTGGAAACCCAAGCTGCGGAGGACCTCAGGTTCCGGGGCGCGCTCCGCGCGGAGCCAAAGCGGTGTCGGCGCGTTTGAGCAAACCTCTCTGCTCCCATGATTATTCAGCACCGTGCATTGATCCGCTACGGCGAAACGGATCTTGCGGTGTTGAGACACTTGAAGCAGCATGCGAACTGAACCGAACTTTCCATGTGCCAAGGAGAAAATGGATGAATGACAACGCGATGACAAAGAGCATGATCGAGGGAACGTCTTCGAAACCCCGGCCCGCATCGGCCCCCTCATTCCTACTTTACACAATTCTCTGTGCCTTCGTGATCAACCCGGTGGGAGGATTCGCGCAGGATCATGTGCCCACGAAAGAAGGGGTGGAAAAGTCACTCGGGAAAATCGAATTTTCCCCGTATGCCGGACGAGAATTCCCGACGCGCGTTCTCTGGGGCGATACCCACCTGCACACCAGCGTTTCCGTGGATGCCGGAACCATGTGTACCGTCGGACAGGAGGACGCATTTCGATTTGCCCGCGGCGAAGAAGTAAAAACCACGCATGGTTTGCGCGCGAAGCTTTCGCGTCCACTTGATTACCTGGTGATCTCCGACCATGCCGAAATGTACGGGCTGATGCCGCAGCTTCTCAAAGGGGACCCCGAAATTCTCGGCACGGAACTCGGCAGGAAGTGGTACGACGCCCTCACGCAGGGCGACGCGGATGCGAAGTTTGCTACGGCAATGGAAATCGTAACCTCGCTGTCCGAGGATGATCTGCCCATCGACAATCCGAGAGCGGTAAAGAACGCATGGCGAGCCTACACTGCTTTGGCGGATCAATACAACGATCCCGGCCGGTTTACCGCACTCATCGGCTACGAGTGGACCGCGATCGGGGGCTACAATCTTCACCGCAACGTTATCTTCAGGGATGATGCCGCGGTTGCAAATCGAACGGTTCCATTCTCCCAGTACGACAGCAAAAATCCCGAGGATCTGTGGCGCGCACTTGCGTCATTCGAAGAGGCAACGGGGGGCGAAGTGCTGGCCATTCCTCACAATGGGAATCTCAGCAATGGACGGATGTTCCGAGTCGAGACTTTCGACGGCAATCCGCTCACCAAGGATCTCGCCGCATTACGGGCGCGCTTTGAACCGCTGGCCGAAGTCACACAAATAAAGGGCGACGGGGAAGCACATCCGTTTCTCTCCCCCAACGATGAGTTTGCCGACTTCGATACCTGGGACCGGTCCAATCTGAATGGAACGGAGCTGAAAAAGGACGAGATGCTTCAGTGGGAGTATGCGCGCGAAGCCCTTAAGACCGGGTTGCTGCTGGAATCGAAACTGGGAATCAACCCATTCAAATTCGGCATGATCGGCAGTTCCGATTCTCACACTGCACTGGCCGCGGTGGAAGAGGAGAATTTTTTCGGGAAGCATTCCGGAGTTGAACCCGAAGAACATCGCTGGGAGCACGTAGTAATCGAGGCCCCGGACCCGGACTTAACCGTATACGGATGGCAGCAGGCGGCCGGCGGGTACGCCGCGGTTTGGGCCATGGAAAACACGCGGGAAGCAATCTTCGACGCGATGAAGCGAAAAGAAACCTACGCCACAACCGGATCGCGGATGACGGTTCGCTTCTTCGGTGGCTGGGAATTCGTGGAGAGCGACACTCACACCCGGCTTCCCGCCGCGGTAGGGTATGCCAAGGGCGTTCCCATGGGGGGCGACCTGAGCCGTCCCCCCAAAGGCAAATCGCCTACGTTTCTCGTGGCGGCAATGAAGGATGCACTCAGCGGCAACCTGGATCGCATTCAGATCATCAAGGGATGGATGGACTCCAAGGGCAAACGTCAGGAGAAGGTGTTCGACGTAGCCTGGAGCGACAATCGAAAGCCCGGGGCGGATGGGAAGTTGCCCCCGGTAGGAAACACCGTGGACGTGGGAACTGCGACCTGGTCGAATTCGATCGGGTCCCCGGAACTGATCACTGTGTGGGCTGACCCGGATTTCGACCCGGGCGAGCGTGCCTTTTATTATGCCCGCGTACTTGAAATTCCAACCCCCCGTTGGACCGCTTACGAAGCGATGCGCTTTGACGTTGCCATGTCAAAAGACGTGCCCATGACAACCCAGGAGCGTGCGTACACATCACCGATCTGGTATACACCTTGAAGTTTGGCTGCAAGCCGCGCTCCCTATGCACAGTCATGATCTCGCCGAATCGCCGGAGAGATCAGCCCTCTTCAAACCAACGCGAGGCGGGCAGCTTCTCATACCCGGGTTGAAAATTCGGAGGCTGGGCGGTTTCGATGATCCAGTTCAAGAGTCCACGCAGGAGCGATTCCCGGATGGATGCGTGGCTCGCATTATCAAACAGATTGTTGTACTCATGCGGATCCGCGGACAAATCGAACAGCTCACCGATTTCACGATCGCCGTCGTAGCCATACGACAATTTGAACTGCTGCGTGCGGATCGTTTTCACTCCGACAAACTCGTAAAAGACCGCCTCCCTGGATGGGTCATCATTTCCCATTAGAATTTCGGACAGATCCACTCCCTGCACCGTTCTCGGTACCGGAACGTTCGCCAGGCGGCAAATCGTCGGGAAGAGATCGATCGTTTCCACCAGGCCCCGATGTGCCCGGTCCGCATCAAATTGTCCGGGCCAGTTCCAGATGAACGGTACGCGATGCACGGCGTCGTAATTCCATCCCTTGCCCATCTTGCCGTACTCGCCTGCAAAATCTCCATGGTCTGCGCAAAAAATGATGATTGTGTTGTCCCGTAGACCCTGCTCGTCCAATGCCCGGACAATCTTTCCCACCTGCTGATCGATCAGGCTGATCAGCGCATAGTATGCGCACAACGCCTCCCTCAATGAATCTTCGCCATGCACTGAACGGACCCAGTTTGTCTCCCCTCCCCGGGCAAAGAAAAACGATTTTTCGTTCAGCGGCAGCTCAACATCGTTCGCGGGCAATGTAATTCGAGCGGGGTCATAGAGCACCGGGCAGCCCTCGGGAACGGTTAAAGGCGGATGCGGGCGCTCGAACCCAACCATGAGAAAAAATGGATCATCCGGATTGCAGGTTTCGAGGTACCGCACGGCCTCCGCTCCGGTCCATCCCTCGAAGGAATGCTCCGCCGGCAGTTGGGGCTCCCGGGAAAGCGTGAACCGCTCTATGTCACCCAGTTCACCATACCGGTCGTGGAGATCGAGAGCCTGGAGATACTTGTAGTAGTGAAGCGATTCCAGAGGGCCATCGCTGTCACAGCAGAAACGCTCGTGTTGAAATCCGTGGTGCTCCCATTGCGGCAGATGTTTCTTTCCGACCAGGGCAGTCCGATACCCGTGGCGCTGCAGAAGGTGAGGCAGGGAGCGCAGGGAGGAAGGGATGGCGTGAGATTCGTTGGTGTAGACTCCGTGGGAGTGGCAATACATTCCGGACATGTAGCTGACTCGTGATGGAGTGCAGACACCGTTCTGGCAAAAGCACTCGTCAAAGCGAACCCCCTGCCCCGCCAGGGCATCGATGTGCGGAGTCTTCACGTCGGGGTGACCGCGATGGCCGAGGCAACCTGCGTGGTGCTGATCGTCCATGATCAGCAGGATGTTCGGCTTGGCCTGCCGACGTATGTTTGAAGTGCTCATCTATTCTTTCACCAAGTTTCCCGGTTCGATCTTCCGCATTCAACCAAGCAAGGGGGGACATTGCAATCACGACGGTCCCTATCGCGTCCTTGAGCGATCCGTAGTTTCAAGGAGCGGAGGGCTGGCGGGAGCGGATCTCAACTTTCCGGGGATAGCCTTTGCGGTTCGTCCGGACGGGAAACTCAGATTCCCGGAAGACCGTCCAGGCTCGTCGAGTTTTTCTTGATTCGATAGGTGGCGAGAGCATCAGGCCCTTTTGATTCCGCCCAACGATTGAGCGTATCGCGATCCTCAACAAACTCGTAACGAGGGACCGAGAATCCGCAGGAATCGCTGATACGGGTCAGCCGGACTTTCACAACTGCCCGAACTCCGGGAAAATCTGGAAACAAGCCGCACAGATCTTCAAACCCCGCATGCCGCGAAGTAACCACTTCACCGGCCCCGTATAGACGAACAATCTGGGGTGGCCCCGTGAAGGCGCAAAGCATGAGTACGATACGGCCGTTTTCCTGCAGGTGCGCGGCCGTCTCAATCCCACTGCCGGTAAGATCCAGGTAGGCAACTTCACGTGGACCGAGAATCCGGAATGTGTCCATTCCTTTCGGCGAACAGTTCAGCAGGCCGTCCGCGGCAAGCGGGGCAGTCGCAACAAAGAACATTTTTTGCCCGCCAATCCATTCGGCAAGTTTATCATCAATACTCTCGTAAACTTTTCCCATGCGGCCCTTCCGGTTTGTTGACTCCATTCAAGCGGTCCCGGGAGTATGCGCGGATCGATCCCAGAATGCCACGCTGAGAATCCGGGTATGGTCAGAAATCGGAATCCGGCACGCAATCGAATGCGGGAATGGAAATTTCCGCACCGTTCTTCATTGCGGATTCGTGAGCACAAACACCGGCGGCGGATTAGTCGGGATGATCCTCCCATCCTTCGATGATCGGCCAGGGACGAACACGGTCCTGCTGCATAACGCCGCCGCTCTCCTTGAACAACTCGACGACCGCCACACGATCCTCGCGGGTGGCTTGCCCTTCCCCCTGGTCCGGCAGACTTTCCAGAGCCGCAGTTGCGCTGCCAAGAGGTGTGCATCCGCCTCGATTCGGATGATTCACTTCGGCTCCTGCTTCGATCAAAACCAATGCAACCGAGGGCCGGCCGAACCAACCACTCCAGCCCACGGCGCTGCCACCCCACACATAATCCTCCGCCTCGAGATCGGCTCCATGCTCGAGCAGGAACTTCACCATCCCCGCCCGATTGCGCCACGTAGCGACAATCAGAGGCGTGCGGGACTCATTATCGGGCCTCGCATCGACGAGGAGAGGCTGTGCGGCAAGCATTGCTTTCGCGGTTCGAATGTCACCCGCAGCAGCCGCCGCGAAAAAGTCTCTCCTCAGGTCATTGGGTAAATCTGATCCGGGCCCCGTATTCGGACGCACAACCTGGACAGCGTCTCCATCGTGAGCGATGTGCCGTACTTCCGTATCCGCCACTTGATTCCGACTCGACATACAGCCACCCAGCAAAAGAACAACCGCAGCGCTCCGAACGATTCCGACCGGAATCGAATTCGGCATCGCAATCCAGACTCGGAACTTGAATGGGATCATGGAGGGTTCATAGGCAACAGGATCGGGATTGTCCAGTGTCGTGCCCGTCCGGGTCGCAGCAAAAGAATCTCGGCCGGGGCGGATTAGACAACCATTTCCCGGATCACTCAATTTACCACAATGGTTTTTGCAATACTTTCACCGCTACAGTGGAGGGGCGACACCCTGAGTGCGGATCAAATCCGGCGCCGATTTGCGGGCAGATATCTGCTTTACCTTGCTCTTGAACCATCCACTCTACCACACTCTCTCCCATGAGGATCGCATTTCAAATCATTCTGGCGGTGCTGTGGGCGGTTGCCAATCCCAACTTCGTTGCAGCGGAAGCGGTTATTCTTTCGAATCACTGGATCGAGGCGGAGATCCAGGAAGGACTCCTGGTCCGGCTCGAGGACCGGGTTACGGGAGAGACCCTGATCGACCACCTCCCTGATCCGTCGAATTCCGGGTGGGCCATGTTTGGCGATGATGTGATCGATCTTCACGAGCCCGAAATCATTTTGAAGCGGTCGAAGGATGCAGCCACCTGGTCCGTGCCCGGGCCCGGCAACTCAATGGCAACGATTCGGTGGTCCATTGAGCCGGGCCCTGGAGACCTGGTTCTGCACGCGTCCGCCAGTTCCCCGGATCCGGTCACCGAACTACGGGTACCCATTTCCGGCTGTCGGATCGTAGATCACGATCTGGTCGTGGTGTCTGATTTCGGGGTCGGGAATTCTTTTCACGCCCCCTGGACGGAACGCTTCGTGGGGGATCCGGCCGCCGCGACAATCAATCAGACATATATTCACCCCATCGTCGCACTGTTCCAGGGGGAAAAGAACGGGTGGTGGATCGAAGGACGCGCGGGGGACCTTGCCCCTGCAAATCTGCTGGCGGCCGGTCGTGGGGAGACGGCCGACCTGGCGCTGGTGCGGGGATTTCTTTCCCCCACCCGCGATCCGAAATTGTTCGAGATTCGGATCCGAGTCTATCACGGCTCCTGGGCAAACGCCTTGATACCGTACCAGGACTGGCTGGAACGAGACGTCGGCTGGCTACCCATCGAACAGCAGGAGCCGGCCTGGGTTCGCGAAATCAACTGCCAGGCCCAACTGCGCGTGTGCGATTTCGAGGGACTGGAATCGTTGGCCCGGGCCGTCGATCCCACGCGTACCATCATCGGACGCATAACTAACTACCGAAATTCGTCGATCTACTTTCATTGGCCGGACTACTCCATGCCGGATGAAGCCGTCCGCTGGTTTCGGCGCGCACGCGAGCTCGGATTTCACATCGCCGCCAACGTCAGCGCGGAAGCCATTTTTAATCAGTACACGGATGTGATCGAGCGTTTCCGAGGCGGATTGATCAGGACGGGAACGGATGCGGACGGGAATGAAACGTATGCGACTTCCTCGGGACCCAACATCTACTGTTCGACGTCCTACAAGCCGTGGCGCGATTTCCTGATCGAGCAGATCCGCCCGGTCGTTGAAGCCGGTGCGGACACGATTCATCTCGATGAGGGCGGAATTGCCGGCGGCAAGCTGCTTGTGAATGGAGAGAATGCGTTGACCGGGGCGTCGGCCCTGGTCCGCGAAATCAAGGAGGCCTATCCCGGTGTGGCGGTGCAGGTTGAACTTAACGTCAAGAGTCTCCGCCATGCCGCGTTCGCGCAGATCGACTACTACTCCAACCTGGGGCATCCCCTGGCCGGTGCGCTGTTCAGCCGATTCGTGAAGTTCGCCGGCGCAGGCAAGTACGCTTCGCCGATCGACGAGGCGACAATGGATTTTTTCCAATCGTGGGGGTACCTGTTGCCTCCCGCAGGCCGGGAAACATCCTGGAACCAGATCGCGGCAGCCTTTCAAAAGCATGATTTCCAACCGGATCCCGGCCTGGAACTCGCCGACGGGCAACTCTTCGGATATCGGGGGGCGAACGGCGTGACCGCATATTTTCAGAAGGAACCGGGCCGGCGAGGGCTGGCAATTCACGAGCCCGGAAAACCAGTCCATTGGGTGGGCACCCGGGTGGCAGGCCTTACGGAGTGGAAGGGCCCGGGAGTTGTAAAGCAATGGTTTAGCGGATCATCTGAATTTTCGGATTGGCTGATCTATGACGGGGACACAATGCCGGGCCTGGATCCCGCCACATCCTACTTCCTCGATCAAGCCGGAAGAACGGACCCCGAAAAGTTTCATCTGACAAGAATCCCTTCGGATTTCTCTCTGTACTATGACGACAAGTACCGAACGATCGGCCAGGAGGCAGGCGTCGACGATTCCTATTACCGCCTTCTCTTCACCGGAAACGGCACCCTTGAAGTGTTCATTCCGGAGAATTGGATTGCATACCTGAATGGAAAAGAGGTGCAGATCGACGCCGGCACGTCCAAGGCGGTGATCGAGATCGCGGCCAATGCCGATCAACCAGCCGACCTCCTCGCATTCGGGCGAACCGATACGATCCTCGCCGGCCGGTGGGTCGATCTGCCCTGGCAGATATCTCCCTTGCTCCGGCAGTGGTACGTGGGGCGCCGCACAACCCTATCGCATAGCTCGGATGGATTTGTTCGAATGCCCACCGACAGCGGAGACATGCACACGCACGTGACCGGACGAGGTGTCATCATCGGCCGGCTGCCGGATGCAACCTCGATTCGTATCCACGGTGCCTACCGAATGAGCGACCGCGTTCCAAATGCATACGGAGACGGAGTCATTCGGATTAACGGGAAAGAGATGCTCCGCATCCCCATTGGCCCACCGGGAGATCAACCGCGCAAAGTACATCCGATCGATGTAGATATCAGCGAATTTGCAGGTCAGCACATCCTGCTGGAATTCATCTCCGAAGGAAAAGTTGCCGGACTGGGCGAAGTAGCCTTCTGGTACGCCCCCCAATTCCGGGTTGAGCCGTAGAACCTCGAATCGAGAAGGTCGAAAGCAAACGGAATCTCCCGCAAAACGGATTGTGACCACGAGGTACTACGAAGAACGAAGAACAGTTCTTCATAACGGAAGGTCGGACTGCGAAGCTTGCAAAAATCCTATTCGTGGTTGGCCGGTTCCGGAGAGGCAATGATCACCGGGGCGAACCAGTCGGCGACGGAATCGCGGGCCTCGCCTTCCGATGCAAATTCAATAAGCGCGTACTGCCCGGCGAATTCAGTGAGGTCTACGTCGAAGGGATATATCCGGTAGGGCGGATCTCCCGGATCGATGCGGTGAATTTCCCTACCGTTAATCCGGATGATGCCCTGTCCGCGTGTTTTCACCGATCCTTGCCGCATTCCATAGGCGCCCTGGAGGCGAATGCTTCCAGCCTCCGGGAATCTTCCCACAATTTGGCCGGTTCCGCCGACATGGGTATAAAACCCGTCGCTTTGCTCTTCCTGGAGAATCGGTCCATCCGCAGGGTAGCCCATCACGGCCAGGCGTCCGAAGTACCAGTTCCTTTGAAACCGGGGAGCCTCCCAAGGTAAGTCCACGCAGCGCCCGGACAAATCTTCATCAATTCTTCGAACCGCGAGAAGCGTGGCTGGATTCTCCGTGTCCGCCGCCACGTTTGCCGCGGCCCTTTTGCCGGCGCGGTCGATGGGAACGGGCTCCCCGTTCAAGTAGAGATCATAATCGTCATCCGGAACCGCAATTTGAATCTCGCCGGTGCCCGTGAAACAAAGCCGGTAGAAGGATTCGTCATGTCCGATATCCTGGTGGCGAATCCGCCACTCCGTTTCCTTCCACCAGGCAAAATCGTCGGGGATTGCAGTGAGGTGAAAGCGGTCGGACGGAAGTACACCGGCAGGTTCCAGCGCGTAGGTCTTGCCCGGATCGAGACCGAGGATGGTATCTCCGCTAAAAACCATTGGTTCGTAAGAAGAAAGAACTGAATCCTCCCATTCCCGTAGGACGCCGGGGCCTTCCCAGGAGCGGATGCCGCCGACACGGGTCCCCACCCATCGCGGCTCTTCATCCGGCGCATATACAACGAGACCCCGGCGATCCGGAAATTTTTCGAAAAATGCCGTCACTCCACCGCGGCCTCGGTACCCGAACAACTTCTCTCCCCCGGGAGGCGTCTTCTCGATGACCGGGTAGACGCCTCCAGCATTCTCCGGTTGGTAGTGCGTGAAACGTTTGCGCGGTAACCGGACATCCGGCTTCAGGTCATACTGCTGAAATGCATCGGCGATCTGCATCCAGGACTCGTCGATGGCGGAAGGAAGGAAATGACCGAACGATTGGTTGGAGTCCATCTGCAACTCCCGGGTCGGGGCAATCATCCCGGACTCCGGAAGAATATTGATGAATCGATGGAAAATGTATCCGCCAAGAGGATGTCCGGTTCCCATCTGGGAGAGGGAAAAGCTGGCGTACCGGGTGCACATGGGATTGAATTGTTCCGTCTCCACCGCGACCCCGGGATAGGTTTCCAGCGTTTCTTTGATCAGGAGGATCAGCCCCATTGAGGTATCCACGCCATCCACAACCGGCGCCCCTCCCCCGCCGCCCGACTGGTCCCAATAGATCAAATCAACGCCCGCATTCACGGCTTCCTCGATCTGGGAAATGATATACCGCCGGAATGGCTCCAGCGCCACGGAGCAGTAGGCAAAGAGATCATCCGCCCCTTCATACAAGGGATTCCCATATTCATCGGTGCCCGTCTGGTTCAGTCCCTTCCGGTACTTCTCGATCAATTCCGGGAAGCGATAGTCAATCCCCTTGCTGTTGAAATGCGCGCCCACGTGAAATCCGAGTTCCCGGGCGCGGCGAAACCATCTTTTCGCGGTGTCGGTCGGCGTGTAGTCCGGCCAGAAGTGATCGATCGGGTAATGCCGATAAGCTACCTGCCGGCCAATGATGGTTCGGGTAGGATCGACTCGCCGGGCCAGTTTTTCCAGCCGGTCGAAATTACCGACCCGCACATACGATTGCACCCGGATGTCTCCAACCCACTCCGGATGGTATCCCGTCCCCAGGGGCGCGTAGCCCGCACCCGTTTCCATCCATTCGATATGCGGATCCACTGCATCAGCCCAGTGGCCCTGGTAGGTGCGGAGCCGAACTTCAACCAGTTCGGGCGTGCAGGAGGGAATGGGATAGTTTCTTTGCATGGTAAGGTCGAGCGACTGTCCGTGACCGGTAGCGGTAAAGTTTGCATGCCAGTGCTCAGGCCCCCGCCCTTCCATCACCCAGCCGTCCTCATCGCCCTGAAACAACGCCACCAGTACGCAGCCGACAATGCTTCCGGAAAAGGGCGCCGGGTGAACCAGGCCCACTCCCTGGCCATCCACCGCCACGAACGGGTGGTGCGTAATGTCGAACCCGGTGAAGTGGAAACGAATTTTCTCCTCCGGTGATGGACATTCGGCGGAAACCTGCATCACGAGATCTCCCGATCCGGGTTCCATGGACCACTGGATTGTGACCTGGGTTCCGTCCGGAGAACTCACCTCGATCTTCGACCGGGTCGGGTCCGATTCCCGTGCCAGGGTGCTCTTGTCCAGATTCACTTCATGCTCATCGAACATGGAAAGGTTCGCGGAAAGACTGTCGGGATCGTTTTGCAAACAGATTCTACCTGTTTGTTTGTCGAGCAACTCGACGAGACGACCCGCCTGGAGCGTTGCTTTCATGGCATCATTTTCGAGCGTATCGGTGAAAGAAGCGTCCCGCCAGGATTCGGCGCACGTCACCGTGCCCATACAGAGCAACACCATTGGTATTCGAATAAGGCAAAGTCCTGATTTCATAAAGCCTCCACTCCCGATCCGGATGACGGGAAGCACACGATGAAGTGATGTGGAACAATGCACAACGAAGAATTTCAACAATTGGATATCCATGCCAATCCCTGGACAGATGCGGTGCATGTTTGAATCCTCAATGGGAAACGCTGGCTCAGGGCTTCGCGGCTTTTCTTTGTCCGGCGCTTCGCATACAACTGCAGAATGTCGTGGAATCTCAAAGCCGGGGACTACAAGAGCGCCGGCATGGTTGCGCTGGTGGCGCTGATTGTTCATTTTGCTTTTCTCGTTCAGAGCAGAGACGACCCGACCCATCATCGACCGATTGTCGATGCCCAGACGTACGACGAAATGGCGAGAGCCATCGCGGACGGCACCTATGAGTCAACCGATCCTTTCTGGCAACCTCCGCTCTACCCCTACTTTCTAGCCACGGTCTACGGAGTTTCCGACGGCAGCATTCCTGCGGCGAGAGTCGTGCAGAGTCTCATCGGAAGCATCACGTGCGTGCTCGCGTATCTCCTCGCCTTTCGGTTGTTCGGAGCGCGAGCGGCCCTGGGGGCCGGACTCATTTCCGCGGCATACGGACCCCTCATTTTCTTCAATACGCGGCTGCTTCCCGCCGGGACAGCCGCGTTTCTGAGTCTGCTGTTCCTCGTGCTGTTTCTGTTCTCGACCGATCGCGGATCGCGCCGGGGCACTTTCGTCGCCGGAATCGTCGCCGGGTTGGCTGCACTGACCATCCCCAACAGCCTCGTGTTGCCGGTACTTGCCCTTTTCTGGATGGCGATTTCAGTTTTTCGTTGCGGGCCGAAAAAGGAACTGTTGGTTCGGGCGGGGTGCCTGATCGCCGGGTGCATTCTCTGCATCGCGCCGGTGACAATTCGAAATGCGCGCATCTCCGGGGAATTCGTGCCCATATCCACCAACGGCGGGATAAACCTCTACATCGGAAACAACCCGGACTCTGCGGAAACCATCGCGATCCGGCCGGGGAACCATTGGATCTACCTGGAGAGAGAACCTATTCGGCAGGGTGCCCGCTCGGCCGCCGAAGCGAATGCGTATTTCATCGGAAAGGTCGTTTCCTATTTCGGCGAAGAACCCGCCGCCTTCGCACAAGGAATGTGGGACAAACTTCTTCAATACCTGAATGGGCGGGAGATTCCGCGAAATACTGATATCTACGTACACCGGACATACTCTTCCCTGCTGGCGATCACGACCTGGCGGGCAGGTCTTTTTTCATTTCCCTTCTCGGTGCTGCTGGCACTGGGCGTCCTGGGAACTGTTACGTCCTGGAAAGAGAATAAGTATGCGCGGTTCCTGGCTCTCAGCATCATTTTTTACAGCCTCTCCGTGGTATTGTTTTTTGTGACCGCGAGATATCGCATCGTGGTGGCGCCGATGCTGTCGGTTCTTGCCGGTAGCGGAGCGCTCTGGCTAATCGATCACCGGGGGCGGAAACGTACGCTCATCATGGGCGGCGGGGTAGTGCTCGCGACCCTGGCAGTGGCTTCCCTTCCAATCTCGGCGCCCACCGACTCTCTAAATTTCAGGGCGGAATTGGAGTTGTTGCTGGGGCTCCGTGACGCGGAAGATGGTGAATTTGAAAATGCGATCGCACGGTATGAACGTGCGCTTGCGCTCAATCCGGACTACGCGGAAGCATATAATGACATCGGCTCCGCGCTCGCAGACCAGGGCAAGCAGGAAGAAGCGATCGGGTGGTACCGGAAAGCGATCGCAATCAATCCGGAATTTGCCGAGGCGCTCAACAACCTGGGGTACGCCTTGTCGCAGGTGGGGCAAAACAGCGAAGCCATCGATCACTACAAGGCCGCCCTGCGGCTGCGGCCCGGCCTGACGCTGACCCACAACAGTCTCGGTCTCGAGTTGGTCCGACTGGGGCGAGCCCGGGAAGCGATTCCTCATTTCGAGCGTGCCGCGGCCTATGACCCCCAACAGTTTGAAGCCTGCAACAACCTGGCATGGATCCTCGCAACGCATCCAGCCGAAGCAATTCGCGACGGGACCAGGGCGGTAACGTTGGCGGAGTATGTTCGGCGCAAGGGCGGAGGCAAAGTGCCCACCATCCTCGACACTCTCGCGGCATCCTATGCAGAAGCAGGCCGGTACGAAGAAGCAGTGATCGCAGCGCGACGACACATCGCGGGGACAAAGCAGGCGGGGCTTCCAGCCCTGGCACAGCGAACCGAATTGAAACTTCGTGACTACGAAAAAGGGAAGCCTTACCGAGATCATTCCCTGGCAGCGGGAGAGTAGGCATGAGCTTCTCATCTTGGATCAGAGACCGCTGGAGCCGGCCGGAAGGATACCGGCGGGTGTTGGAAATCAGCCTGCCGCTGGTGGCCAGCATGGCATCCACAACCGTGATGCTTTTCACGGACCGGATGTTCCTGGGGCAGTATTCGGTGGAGGCACTGGCGGCATCCGCGCCGGCGGGACTCGCCGCCTTCACCTTCCAGGCATTCTTCATGGGGGTCGCCAGTTACGTGAACACCTTTGTTGCCCAGTACGTAGGCTCCGATAACCCAAACGGGGTCGGGAAGGCGCTCTGGCAAGGCATCTACTTTGCCATCGGAGCCGGATTGATCCTGGCGGCGTGCTCACTGGCGGCCGGTCCCATATTTCGGTTCGGCGGGCACGCCCCGGATGTACGGACATTGGAAGAGGCCTATTTTGTCATCCTTATGGTTGGAGGGGGCACTACGATTCTGCGAGACGCGCTGGCCTGCTTTTTTTCGGGCCGGGGAATAACAAAAATGATCATGGTCGTCTCGCTGGTGGGTGCGTGTGTAAACATCCCCCTTGATTACGCCCTGATCAATGGCGTGTGGGGATTCCCCGAGTTGGGAATCAAGGGTGCTGCCATCGCCACCATTGCAGGCTACCTGTTGATGGTCGCAATGTTCATCGTCCTTATTTTCAATCGCGCCCACGATCGGGAATTCGGTGTCTTGCGAAGTTGGGCATTCGATCCGGCCCTGTTCTGGCGCCTTCTCCGGTTTGGAGTTCCGGCGGGCATCCAGTTCTTTATGGATCTATTTGCGTTTTCGTTTTTCCTCCTCATCGTGGGACGCCTCGGAACCGTGGAACTCGCGGCATCAAACGTGGCCTTCGCAATCAACACGCTAGGATTTCTGCCGATGTTCGGTTTTTCCATCGGCGTCGCGACCCTCGTCGGGCAGGCGATGGGGAGAGACGATCCGGCCGCAGCCCGGCGCGCGACCCATAGCGCACTACACCTGACCTTCGCCTACATGATCTTTATCGCGATTCTCTTGATTTGTGTTCCCGGTCCCCTGATCGAACTCTTTCGACCCGTCGATGAGGCCGGAACGGATTACGAAGCCATCAAATCAATGGGAATCGTTATTCTCCGATTTGTGGCTGCCTACACGTTCATCGATTCAATTAACCTTGTGCTTTCGGGAACCTTGAAAGGCGCGGGTGATACGAAATTCGTAGGCTGGGTAATCGCCATAGGCAGCACGTGCTTCCTGGTTGTGCCCGTGTATCTGGTTGTGGAGGTGTTCGGCGGCGGACTCTACGGGGCCTGGGCGGTGGTCACAGTATACGTGTTCGCGGTAGCCGTGTTCTTCACCTGGCGATATCGGCTCGGAGCCTGGGAAAAAATGCGGGTCATCGAAACGACGGCGCACCCGGTCCCCTTACACCCGGAAGTGCCCGGCATGGACGACGTACTTTAGCCCGCAGGACGAAATCCCCCGATTTCCGAGTTTCAGAGGTGAAAAAAAGATGTTGAATTTTGAAACACCTCATCTGGCTCGCAGAGATATGAACAAGGTGTGACGCTATAAAATCCTTTTTATCAACATGTTAACAACATGAGATCATCGAATTGGTGTCAACAAAAACCCATTTTTCACTCACCAATTTCTCCTTGATTGGGCTGTTTTGACCATAGTAGAGTTACCAACTTAGCATTAAGTGAAAACGGAGCTAGTGCGGAGCTGCATCCCCGGTCAACTGTCGTTTACGTGCACGTTGGTGTGGATATGCCCTGTGAACAGCTTATCAACAATTAATATAGAAATCCGAAATCAGATTGGGAGAAGAGCATGAAGAAAGCAGCCACAGCCGTCATTGCCGCCATCGCGTTAAGCGCCGTATCCGCCGGAGCCGTTTCGTACCAGGACATCGACGAGTATTTCGATTACATGGAAGACGGCGATCTGATTACCGGATGGTTTGACATCGTCATCGGAGACGGAGATTCCATTACGATCTCCGGAGAGTATTTGGATGAGGGTACAACCTACGATGACGTGGCAGGGTTCGCTCCCGGTCTCGACCTGGTTGAATCCGCTGAACTCTCTTTCTACTTCAGGGACGACTACCTTCCGGCCGACGGCGGGTACGAAGAAGTAAAGATCAGGCTCGAGGGGCCCGACATCCTCAGTCCTGAGTTTGATTTCGGATTCGAAATTTTCGGCGGATCCGCCTCGGTCGAGTTTCTGGTCGATCTCAATGCGGACGGCCGCGCCCAATACAAAGTAAAAGCAAAAGAGGATGATTTTTACTTCGACTACGCACGCCTGACCATTCAGAGCGTTGCCGGCGGGAACTCAGGTCCCGGTGGTGGCGGAAATCAGAACGTTCCGGATAACGGATGGACTGCGGGAATGCTTCTCGGTTCGATGGTATCCATTTCCCTGTTCGGGAAGAAGCGAACACGCCGGAGCTGACCCTGAGTATCACCACCGTCGAAAGCAGGCATTGGGAAAACTCTTGTCGCGATCAGGGTGGCTTTCAATCTCGATAGCCACCGATCGTTGACGCTAGGGCGCACCCGGCACCACATGCCGGGCGACAAATTCGGCAATTCTGAAATGCCCCGCGGCATTGGGATGGAAATCATGTGTCCACGCCAGGTCCTCGCCCCGTGCTGCGAACTCCTGCAGGTATGAAGTGGCGTCCAGCAGGCGATCCCGATCCTTCCCCAAGGCCTCAAGGTAGAGGTTGACGAATCGACGAAAGTCGTACGCTCCCGATTCATAGCGGGAAAGTTCTGCGGCGGCAGCGTCATTCAGATTTGTGGCACCACCCAGAAGCGGAATATAGATCTCGGAAGGTGAAGGTAGGTAGACGAAGTATAACTTCGAACCATTCTCCCGGGCAAACTCCGTGATTCGCGCCAAATCTTCCGCCACGGCTTGAAGTCGGAACTCCTCCCGTTGGTTCTGGAAATTCCTGGCCATCTTGAAGTCATATCGAAGAACCTGATCGGCAATGGAGAATTCGCACACGTCCGAAGTTGTGTTTCCTCCCGTTATAAAGCGCAACGTGGAACGACTGAACGGCGCGATGAACTGCCCCACAAACTTGAGATAGTTTCCCTGAACGTCGGTTAGATTCCTTCGGCTCACAATCTTCCGGTATTCGCTGTACCCCGGTGTTTCCGGGTATTCCGCGCGGTACTCCTGGTACTCGTAGTAGATTGGCTTGAGGTCGCTAAAGATCAGGGACACGCAAAGAATATCGGGCGAGGCAGACGGCGCGTACCGCTCCAGGACCCGAGGGTATTGATATACGTCCCACCCCATAGTCGCCAGGTTGAGCAGCCGCATGCCGGAAATTCTCGAGAGCTGACGCGGCCAGGAGTCATTCTGCTCTACCGTGGCGCCCATGGTAAACGAATCGCCTGTCGCCACAATGTCTGCCTGCCCATACAAGGATTCATCTGCATTGGCGAATCCGTGAGAATCGGTCTGCAAGCGATAGCTGATCTCGCCGGCTCGGTGAACGAAGTCGAGATTGGGTGCCATGTGATATCCCAAATCCGGGTCATCGACAACTTCCCTGGAAAGAGCCACCCGAAAGTCCTTTCTATCGAACGCACCGTCAGGCAGTAGGCGTTGCGTCCACTCGGGGGTCATCATCAGGAGATTGACGGGTAAAAAGCCGGCACAAAAAAAAGCCACCACTTCGTACACCAGGACCGTGTACAACAGGACAAAAGAGATCCTCTTTATCCCTCTTGCCACTGCGGGAAGCTTCCATCCAAGCACGATCAGTAGAATGGAGGCACTCGCGAAGATAACCGTTGCGATCCAGAGATAATTGCTTTTACCAAGGAATCCGCCCTGGATGGACCTGCTCGCGACGGACACACAAAAAAGGGCGAGGGACAGGAAGACCAGGGATAGGTATATCGGATCCTTCAACGGCGGACGGCGGGCTTGTTTCATGCGTTTTTCCAGCGATTCGGGAAGAAGCCAACATGCCGGGGCGGACCCGAGTGGCACCAGGATATGGAATGATCAGGACGAGAGACGCTGGGATGAAATGCGCGAGCCGGAGACACTATATAGGCGCGAGCTGATGGCTTTCGACTTCGATTGCGACCGATTGCTGAATCAACTCGACATTGACAACAACCCGCGTCTTCCCTTTCAAGCGCTTGATAACCCCCTCAGTTCCCCGCAGGGGTCCGCTTAGCACGCGAATGGAGCGCCCCTCGGTAATAAAGGGAAACACTTCAACCACTTCGTCCGTCAGTAGTGCAGTGCGAATAGCCTGCAATTCCTGGAGCAGCAATCCCTGGTCACCCGTTCTCAAGATTCTCGCGGTAAACCGATTCTGCTGGATCCACTGGCGTTGGTCCGGGTTCACCAGGCTGAAAAGATATCCGGAAAAGAGCGGAGACGAGAATGTTCGTTCTCGACGTCCGTAGGAATGGGTCTTGGCGCTGAGTGGCAGAAAGACACCCATTCGCTTGAGGGTGCAAACTTCCTCGAGTTTCTTTTCGCACCGGGGGCGGGTGCGGACGACGATCCACTCCTCCCCTTTTGCCGGGGGACGCAAGGGATCTATGGCTACATGGCCCTCGCAGGTGCCCGTGGCTTGGGTTTCTCCAGCTTCGTGGAGCAGAGCCGGCATCTCGTATTGTTCCTCGCGCATCTTGAGTCTCCAATTGTGCCACAAACGCAGGTTTCGAGCCAAGTAGATTGGCG
>Ga0315336_1001114_pt1 | contig 57681 bp, 44 predicted proteins | sample ASW5metaG_FD_204512 | JGI IMG/M metagenome (GOLD analysis project Ga0315336, IMG submission 204512) | Ammonia-oxidizing marine archaeal communities from Monterey Bay, California, United States - ASW #5 | ecosystem: Environmental > Aquatic > Marine > Intertidal zone | place: USA: California...
ATTGACGGCCCGGCCACCGATGAACAGCCGGCGATCTCTCCGGCACTGGCCGAGGCGCCTCCGGTGACGATCCCCGATGGCGAGCCCATCGTGCGCGACTGCTCTGGCGGGGCGGAGAGAAGTGTTTCGTCCAGCCGCACCGGCGGAGCGCGGCCCAAGAATCGCGGCACGCGCAGCAAACCCAGGTCAGCGCCCACACCCGTGGCGGCAGCGCCCGCGCCCGCACCAGCCCCGACTCCCGCCTCTGGGCCCGAGGGCGCTGCACCGGGATTCGGCAAGGGCAGCGGTGGTGCGCCCGCAACGGATGCCCCGGTCGGCGGCCTGCAGAAGAACAAGAAGGACGGCAAACTCTCGGACTCCGACCGCCGCAAGGGAGACGAGGGCCTGCGTCAGCGTGAGCAGACCGAGAGTACCGGCGGTCGCGCGGACGAGGGCGATTTGAAGGCCATCGGATCCGTGGGAGGCGAAGACAAGAAGCCGATGGAGCCGGCCGATTCCAGCGTGACCGAGAGGAAGGCCGAAAAGGAGAAGGGCATCGCCGACAACCACGACGACGATGCGGATGGGGTTGCGGTGATCGCCGAGCCCGAGGCCGAGCCCGTCGAGGTGATCACCGAAGACCTGCTCGAAGAGGCCGAGGAGGAGGATCGCGAGGCGTCCAACGAGGAGACGCTTGCCGCGAATCGCTCTCGCTGGGACTGGGGCGCGACCGTGTACCTGTCCAACGACGACTCGATGAGTCTGGCCAGCGCGCAGCGGGTCCTGTACGCCGCGGCGAACAACCTGCGTTTGAAGGCGTCTGAGATTCGGCCCCACGAGCTGCTGAACTACTTCAGCTTCGACACCAACCCGGTTCGCGAGGGTCAGCTCTTCAGCGTGCTGGGTGTGGCCGAGCAGCACGGCGACACCCTGCAGGTCGCGATGTCCGTCAAGGGTGCGAATCCGCCCCGGCAGGCCCTGGACCTGACGATGGTCGTCGACCGATCCTGCTCGATGCGGGCCGAAGATCGCATGTCCTACACCAAGAAGGGCATGACGATCATGAGCGACTCCCTCAAAGAGGGAGACCGCGTCGACCTGGTGCTGTTCGACAGCTTCGTCTGCACGCCGCTCGAGAACTTCGTGGTCGGCCGCGACGATCCCCGCCTGCTGACCGACGCCATCAATGCCATCCACCCGACCAGCGCTACCGACCTCGACGCTGGCTTGCGCGAGGCCTACCGAATCCAGACGGGCCGCGATGCCGCCGAGACCCACCTCCGCAACCGCCGGGTGATGGTCATCACCGACGCCAACTTGAACGCCGGCAACGTCAACGAGGCCCTGGTCACCGAGGTTGGCAAGCAGTTCGAGAACCACAACATCCGTCTGACCGGCATCGGCGTCGGCCGCGAGTTCAACGACAAGTTCCTCGACAAGCTCACCGAGAAGGGAAAGGGCGCGTACATCTACCTGGGCAGCGACGCCGTCGTAGAGCGGGTCTTTGGCCCGGGCTTCGACAGCATGACCCGCACCATCGCCCACAATGTGCAGTTCTCGATCGAGCTGCCCAACAGCTTGGCGATGGAGAAGTTCTATGGCGAAGAGTCCTCGACCAATGCCGAGGATGTACAGCCGATCAACTACTACGCCAGCACGTCACAGGTGTTCCTCCAGGATCTGCACATCCGCGATGGCCGTGCGGTGCGGAGCGATCCCGTCGTCATGCGCATTCGCTACCGCGACGCGGTCACCGGCGAGCCGGGCACCCAGGAGTACAGGACCACCATCGGCGCTCTTCTCGACGGCGACAGCCACAACCTGCACAAGGCCCAGGCCCTGATCGCCTGGTCCGATGTCCTGCTCTTACAGGCGATGGGTGGCGATGCGTGCGGCGCGTCCCTGGCCAACTACTCCGACCTGGCGTCGCAGCTGTCCGATGACGCCGAGATTGCCTATGTCAACGGACTGGTGGGCAAGACCTGCCGCGTGGACATGACGAATGTGGTGGCGTCGGGTGTGGCTTTCAAGGTTCGCGTCGACAGCGACATTCCCATCGCCGAGGTCGGGCTCGACTGCCAGGGTCGGAACACGACCAGCCGCCTCTCCGCCTCCGACACCGTCGCCCGTTTCGGCAACGCGCGGCCCGGCGCCTGTACCCTCACGCTCCAGGGCCAGGTGGCGATGCGCACCGAGGTCGATGTGCCCGAGACCGGCGGCGACGTGCGCTGCATGGTTCGCGGCGGGCGAATGACCTGTAGCTAGGCGGCAAGTTGACTGCTTTCGCCCTTGGGTTTGCCCGAGGGCGTTTTTCTTGGATCGCCGTGTAAGGTGTTCGTGGCTGTGGCGTTCTTCCAGTGTCACAACGCAAGACGGAGCATCCCATGCGTCGCACATCCCTCGTCGCCATCATCGCCCTCCTCCCCGCCGCATGGTGGGCCAACCAGGCCTCGGCGACCAAGGTTGCGTTTCCAGGTGGCGAGGCGGAGTACAACCCGAGCTGCTATGGCGATTTCGAGGACGAAGAGGTGGCTTTCCAGGGTGGCTTCGCCCAGGGGAAGCCCGGCTCTACGAGCGCCGCGCCCGCCGTGACCCCCGTTGCGCCATCGCAGCCCGAGAGTGTGGCCATGAGCTCCTCCAAGCGACCGGGCCTGCGCATGCCAAAGGTCGGCGGCAAGGGAAAGCCAAACAAGTCGGCGGCGGCGAGTCCCAAGCCGGCTCCCCAGGCCCCTCCTCAGGAAGCCCCGGCCGACATTGCTGCCGCCGCTGGTGGCGCCTCCGGCGGAGATGCCACCGCCGATCTGGGGCGCTTGGAGGAGCGAAAGACCCGAGACAAGAAGATGAAGGAGGAAGAGAAGACCCGCTCCTCCGCCGACGAGGGCTTTCTGGGCCTCGACATGGGCGACATGGACGAGGAGGAAGCCGGCGAGCTGGTCTACGACGAACTGGTCGACGCCGAGGACGACCGCAACTACGGCGCCGTCGAGTCGACCGTGCAGCGGGTCATGGACTGGGGCGCGAAGATCTTCCTCTCCAACGACGACTCGATGAGCCTGGCCAGTGCCCAGCGCGTGCTGTACGCGGTCGGCAATGGCATGCCCTACGCGGTGTCCGAGGTTCGGCCCCACGAGCTCCTGAACTATTTCAGCTTCGATACCGGAGAGCCCAGTAACGACCAACTCTTCGACGTGTTGGCCTCGGCCGAGCAAGACGGCGATACCCTGTCGGTTGCCCTCGCGGTCCAGGGCGCGAATACCGATCGGCAGGCCCTCGATCTGACCCTGGTGGTCGATCGCTCGTGCTCCATGGATGCCGAGGGGCGCATGAGCTACACCAAGCGCGGTCTGAACCTCATGGCCGACCAGCTCCACGACGGCGATCGCATCGACCTGGTGGTCTTCGACAACCAGGTCTGTACCCCGCTCAAGAACTACGTCGTCGGCCGCGACGATCCAGGCCTGCTCCAGCGTGCCATCAACGGCATGCAGCCCCGCGGCGCCACCGACCTGAATGCCGGCTTGCGCGAGGCCTATGGACTGGCGAAGGGCCACCGGGACACCCACAAGCGCAACCGCCGCGTCATGCTGCTCACCGACGCGCAGATGAACACCGGTGTCATCGACAGCAACGTCGTCTCCGAGATCGGCAAGTCCTTCGACGACGACGGCATCCGCCTCACCGGCATCGGCGTCGGCCGCGACTTCAACGACGAGGTCCTCGACAAGCTCACTGAGAAGGGAAAAGGCGCGTACGTCTACCTCGGATCCGAGGCCGTCGTGGACCGGATCTTCGGAGCCGGCTTCGACGGAATGACCCGCACGATCGCACAAGATGTCCAGTTTGCACTGCAGCTCCCGGACAGCCTGGCGATGGAGCGTTTCTACGGCGAAGAGTCCAGCACGGTCGCCGCCGACATCCAGCCGATCAACTACTACGCCGGAACTTCACAGGTCTTCCTGCAGGACCTGACCATCCGCAACGGCAACCTGAAGCGGGGCGACAAGGTCACGATGTCGATCAGCTACCGCGACGCCATCACCGGTGAGCCCGAGACCCGCACCTTCCGGACCACCCTGGGCGCGATGGTCGACGCGGATCCGCACAACGTGCGCAAGGCCCAGGCGCTCATGGCCTGGACCGACATGCTGCTCACCAACGCCATGGGTGGCGGAGCCTGTGGTGCGCCGATGGACGCCTACGGACTGCGCGCCAGCCGCGTCGCCGACGACGCCGAGGTCGGGTATGTGAACGGCCTGGTCCGCAACATGTGCGGGGACTTCCAGCTCGACGAATATGTGCGAGATACGCCCACAGTGGCCTACAAGGTCAAGGTGGATAGCGACATCCCGATCAGCAACGTCGCCCTCGCCTGTGGGCGCGACAGCTGGTCCGAGCGCCTGTCCGGCAGCGACACCATCGCCCGCTTCGACGCGGTGCCCGGCCAGTGCGTGGTCACCCTCGATGGCACCGTTGCCATGAAGGCCAAAGTCGAAGTGCCCTCGACGGGTGGCGACGTGCGCTGCCTCGTCCGCGGCGGCCGCATGAACTGCGGATAAATTTCACACAGGATTCATGTTGGGGGCGCCTGTAGTCCACGCGCATAGCGGAGGATCGATGCATGGATTGCACGTGCGCCGAACTGACGCCGCTTCAACACGCGGCGGGATTCATCACCTTCGTGAACGTGATGTGGGTGATCGCGGTCGGACTCGGCGTGGTGTGCATTGGCATGCTGGCGGCGTTCTACGCCCGGGAGCTGAAGAACGTGCCCAAGGCCGTCTGGGAGGGGTTGCTCTACCTCTCCGGACTCGGTCTGACTGTTGGAGGCGCGCTGGTGGACTCCGTTGCCGCGGAGTTCATCGGGCTCGCAGGGGTTTGTCTCTTCGGGCTCGGACTCGGATTCTCGGCGAACTGGCGGAGGTGGAAGAAACCCACTCCAATCCTGGTGATGTTCTCGATAGTTGGGTGTGCCGTCGCGGTCGCCTATGACAGCTATGTGCTCGGCACGCTCGGGATCATCGCCACGATGATCACCGTTGGCGTGGGGCTGGCCTTCGAACGCGTGATCGACTGGTTTGGTGACCACGAGCTCCTGTATGTGAGCGCGATTGCGTTTTTCTTCGTCGGGATCTACGTGCTCGGGGAGGTCGCCATCCTGGAGCTGGGTGCGCTCGCCGTCTTTGGACCCGGGGCCATCTATCTGGGGGCCTGGGCCGGCTTCGGGAGCCTGGTGTTCTCCGCGTCGACGTACCGGACCAAGCTCGGAGCCGTGGACTACCTGGTCCTGCAGCCCCTGACAGCGCTGATCTGTGTCGGAGGCATGGCGGTCGGAGAGGTCCTTTCCATCCCAGACCTGGCCGAGAACGCCGGAAGTTTCTTCGTCCTGTGGCTGTTCTCCAAGTTCATCGACATCCCGAAGGACAACGTTCCTCAGACTGCATTCATCGGGCTCGCTGCCGCGGCGTCGGTGTGGTGCGTTGCCTGGTTCGCGCGCACCCATCCCGACCTGGTCGGACCCTATCTGCTCGGCTTCGGGGCGTGATCGGCGCCCAAGCCGGGGACCTACTGGTAGGGGGAGATCTCCAGTTCGAGGCGTGAGTATGCGGCCTCCAGCTGCGTCACTGTGACGTCGGGAAAGCCCTTGATGTCGTCGAGATAGTGACGCTCGATCTTCGCGGCTAGAGACGAAATCTGAACGGCGCCTAGTTGGGCCGCCGACCCCTTCACCTGGTGGGCGAGGTTGGCCGCATCCCCTGCCTCGCGCCTGTCGATGTGGGCCCACAGCCTGGCCAGCCGAAGGGGCGTGTGGTGTAAGAAGGCCTTGACCGTCGCCCGTGCCGCCGCCGGATTGACCGCCTTGAGTTGATCGAGGATCGTCGGATCGAAGACATCGGTCGCCCGTCCGGGACTCCTGACGACCGGAATTCCGGCCGGCGCCGGCGGGATGGACGGCTTCAGGGGGGGATTGTCGGACTGTCGCTCCTCGAGCCACTGGTGGAGCACCGCGTCCAGGTCTTGCAGCGTGTAGGGCTTGCTGAGGTGCCCGCTCATGCCGGCGCGGTGGCTCGCCTCACGGTCGCTCCGCATGGCCGAGGCCGTAACGGCGATGATGGGAATTGAGGTTCTCCCTTGCTTTCGCTCCCACTTTCGGATCTCGCGGGTGGCCTCGAGGCCGTCCAGAACCGGCATCTGGCAGTCCATGAGCACGGCGGCGAATTGCTCTTCGGCGATGGCCTTGATGGCCTGCGCCCCGTCGGAAACGACCTGCACGCGGTAGCCGAGCGCCTTGAGGTTGGCGGTCGCGACGGTCTGGCCCACGGGGTTGTCGTCGGCCACCAGGATCTTGTTGTTGCCCTCGCGAACCGGCGGGGTGTGTTGCCTCGATGTGGCCCGAAACATTCCGCTCCAGGAAGAGGTCGTCAGGGATTTGAGAAGGTCGACGCTGCGGATCGGTTTGGACAGGGCCGACGAGTATCCGGCGGCGTCGAGGTCCTCGCTGTTCACGGTCTCGCCGATCTCCAGGAGCAAAGTCAGCCGTGGAGTGGCGTATCCCATGGATGCACGGAGTTTTTCTGCGATCTTGTACGCCGGATTTCGACCCGCTTTGGTGGAGATGATTCCGAACTTCGGCGGGATGTCGCTGTCCTCGATGTGCGTGAGCGCGCTGTGCACATCGTCGAAGATGTCGGCGTCGATACCCCAGCCGAGGAGGATCGAGTCCAGCTGTTGTTGGTAGGCGCTCTCGGGTTCGACGACGAAGATCCGCGCCCCGCGCAGGGCCTCGGCTTCCCGGCTCCGCTCCCCGTCGGCCGGCCCGCCCTCCTCGAGGGGGAAGTCGAACCAGAACGAAGATCCCATTTCTTCGGAGCTGCTGAAGCCGATGTTGCCGTCCATGAGCTCGACGAGCTGCTTGGTGATGGTGAGTCCGAGCCCGGTGCCATCGGCTGTCTGTTTGTCGCCCGAGCGGAAGAAGGAGTCGAAGACGCGGGCGTGGTCTTTGGCGGGGATGCCGCTGCCGGAGTCGGTGACGCTGAGCTTGATCACCGCTCTTCGATCTCGGCCGAGGTCCTTGCGCACGTGCACGACGATTTCACCATCGACGGTGTGTTTGACGGCGTTGCTGAGGAGGTTCGTCAGCGCTTGTTGGATGCGCTCGGGGTCGCCGAACACGCGGACCGGGAGCCCGGGATCGGCGACGCACGCGAGGGCAATGTTCTTGCGTTTGGCGTCGAGGGCGAGGATCTCCATCGAGCTCTCGACGATGTCAAGGAGGACGAACTCACGGCGATCGAGCTTCATCTTCCGAGCTTCCATTGCGGAAAAGTCGAGCATGTCATTGATCAGGCGCATCAGGGTTTCGCCCGATGTTCGCGCGGTATCGAGGTAGTGGCGCTGCTTGGGGTTGAGCTCGGTACCCTCCATCAGGCTCAACATGCCGACCACACCCTGCAGCGGTGTGCGGACCTCGTGGCTCATGTTGGCGATCAGATCGTCCTTGTCGGCATTCGAGCGCACGGCCAGGTCCCGTGCCTCTTCCAGGGCGACGTTCTGGTCGGCCAGGTTGTCGGCCATCGATCGCTGGGCTTGGGATGCGGCCTCGGCGCGCTCGGTCTGTTGGGCGAGTTCGCGCAGAACCCGCGCGCGAGCTTCGGCGACGAGGACCGCCATCAGGCAGGCACTGGACATGTTGATGAACCAGTGGATCCACACCTCGGCGTCGCTGCGAGGCATGAGCCAGAACCAACCCACGAACGCAAAGCCGACCACGACGCCGGTCGACCAGCGCCACACGAGGAAGTACGACGCCGCCAGGATGGTGATGATCGTCACCACGGTCTGCGCGGGGTCGCCATTGAGGGCCATGAAGGCCAGGGAGACGCCGACAGCCACCAGGGAGATGCCGGTGATCGGCAACGCCGGATTCCCCGTGTCGGTCGACCGCACCCAGGCATAGGTGGCGCTGGTGATGATGGCGCCGCACGCCAGCACCATCGCGACCTGACGCGAGCCGTGCATCGGCGCAAAGAGGCCGTGAATGCCGGCGAGGGCGAGGTAGAGGAAGATGACCCCGGGTGCCGCGTACAGCGCCGCGGCGCGGGTTCGTTCGGCGATTCGGTCGTTCACGGAGCCCCCATCCTATATGTCTGCTTCGGATGGAGGCGACGGTTGGCAGCCCAATCGGAATCGGAACGGGAGATTTGGGACGCGGTACGTCGGGTGCGGATCGCGCTTCAGACGCGTGGGATCGGCGTGGGTGACACGCTGGGTGCTCTGCGATCGGGCTTTCGTCGCGCAGTCGATGCTGGCTTGTTGTCCGCCGCTCCCGCTGGGTTGGAAGGCGCGCATCAAGCGTACGTTTCCACGGGCGTCGAGCCGACCCGGGAACAGGTCGAAGCGTGGTTGGCCGAGCTGAATACCGTCGCCGGGAACCCATCCTGGCGGTTGTGGGTGTCCAGGGCCGTGGGCGTGGTCCTCGCGCTGGTCGCACTGGGGCTCGCGGGGTGGGCCGTGAGCGCATTTCGGGCCCTCCCCGGCCCCGAAGACGGACTCACGGGCGTCTGGTTCTCGGAGCCGAACTACCAGGGACATCCGTTTGTCCGCCTCGATCCTTCATTGGCCCTTCGTTGGGATGCCGGCGGCCCACTGCCCGGCGTTCCGGCTGCGTTCTCTGCGAAGTGGCGTGGATGTGTGGTCGTCGAGGGCGAAAACATGTGGTTGGTGAGCCGCGGTGAGAGTCCGCACACCGTCGCGGTCGCTGGCCAGACCCTCTCGGGCGGCGGTGACGACAAACCCTGGAGTATTGGCGAGGAGGCCCTCCCCCGGGGCGTGCACCCGATCGAGATCGCACTGGATCACCGCGGCGCGGAGGGCAAGATGTTCGTGGGGTGGCGCTTCGGTCGCAACGGCGTTTCCCGAACGATTCCCCCGAAGAACCTGGTCCCGGTCGGTGGTAATGGCCGCCACGATTGTCCAGGTGAGCCGCGAGAGTTCTCCTTTTGAGCGAGCGGGGTGCCCTGCGAATCCTTGCGCTGATCTGCGTGCTGGCGGTCGCCTGTCGCCTGCCGCTCCTCGGCGGCGAATTCATCGATTTCGACGACTCGATCCTCATCTACGAAAACCGCGTCATCACACGCCTGTCGTGGCCACATCTGTACGAGGTCCTGTTCACCAACTTCCGGGGCGAGTCCCAGAATCCGATGCATCTGGCGAACATGCTGAACTGGGCGGTCGGAGACGGCGCCTACTGGACCTTCGCTGCGTCCAACCTGGTCTGGTTCGCGGGGACCATCGGCGTCGTCTACGCGTTTGCCAGGCTGTTCCTGGCGGACCGGGGTTGGGCGCTGGTCGCGACGGCGTTCTTTGCCTTCCACACGGTGAACGTCGACAACATCGGCTGGATGAGCGCCAGGTGCCACCTGATGGGCATGCCTTTTGCGCTCGGCTCATTTGTCGCCTGGCAGCGGTATCGAGAGTCTGCAGGCCGCCTCCAGTGGGCGTGGTTTGCGGTGGCGAACGTCGCGGTGGCTATCGCTATCTGGAACAAGTTCATCTATGTCGGAGTCATCCCCGGTCTGCTGCTCTACGAGATCTATGTGCGCCGGCGGATCGACCGCTCCCTCGCCCTCGACAAGATCCCGCTGGCGGGCGTCGCGGCCCTGTTTGCGCTGAACCCCCTGGTCTCGGGAAACGCCAATCAGGGCCTGGCGAAGTCGGGCGCCGAGCTCGCGACGTCGTTCTGGACCCGGGTGGGGCTCTTCGTGGAATACCTCGGCTCCCTGGTCGTGCCGCGCCCGACCTTTCTCGGGGCTTGGTTCACCGCTGCCACGGGCCCTTTCGAGCCGTCGTACGGGTTGATTGCGCTGCAATTGCCGCCGATCTTGAACCTGGGCCTTCTCGGTGTGTTCGCCGCCTTTCTGCTCTGGCTCTGGCAGCGCGGAATCCGGGCGCCGCTGTTCGTAGGCGCCTTGGCCATCCTGTTCCTCCTGCCGTCGATGGGGTTGCGCCCGGGTTCTCCGGATGTCGCATTCGCATTCCGCTATATGCTTGTTCCTACGGTGTGTTTTGGTGTCGGCCTCGCGGCTGTCGGGGCGGCGAGCTGGGAGAGGCTCCATCGGGGATTGCGCGGCGTGATCGCCTCCGCATTCGCGTTGTTGCTGTGCGCACACATGGGCATGTCGGCACATCAAGCCGGCCTCTGGAGGTCTCCCGAGGCGCAGTATCAGAGCTGTATCCAGCACTTTCCTGTCAGCACTGTGTGCCATCAGCGCCTGGCCGAGCTCGCTCGCCGCGAGGGGCGTCACCTGCAGGCCATCGCCTACCTGGGCGAGGTCGAGCGGGTTCGGAGCCAATACGCTTTCCGCCGGTCGATGCGGTCGGCTCAGCGCCTGGCCGAGATCTTCGCGTTGGCCGGAGAGCGTGACCTCGAGCGGTTTTTCATCGAGCGAGCCCTGCTGCGTGACAAGCTCTCCAGGGAGCAGAGGCACGAACTCCGACGGCGGCTGAGAGAGCTGCGGTAGTCTGCCGAGATGTCCTCTCGCTCGGTTCGGCTCGGCCCGTTTGAGCTATTCGCCCCCATCGCGCGCGGCGGAATGGGAGAGGTCTGGCGCGGCCGCCACATCCGGCAGGGCGTGCCCGTCGCGGTCAAGGTGATGACCGCCAAAGCGACGCGTCGGGAGGACTATCTCCTCGACTTCAGAAACGAGGTCCGCTCCGTGGCCCGTCTCGATCATCCCGGGATCGTGATTGTCTTCGACCACGGCGAAGTGGATGAGGAAGCCCAGAAGGCCACCCGCGGGCGCCTGGTGGCAGGCAGCCCCTTTCTCGCCATGGAGCTCGCATCGGGGGGACTGCGCGATCTCATGCGGCGTCAGCGTGTGTTTTCCTGGTCGGTGCTGCGCACGATCCTCCGCGCCGTTCTCGACGCCCTGGCCCATGCCCACGCTCGCGGGGTGATCCATCGCGATTTGAAGCCCCACAACGTGCTGATGTTCAAGTCCGGCAACCTCAAGCTCTCGGACTTCGGAATTGCTCACGCCGCTGGCAACGAGACCCTGCACCGGGTCATCGGCACGCCCCAGTACATGTCTCCCGAGCAGCTTATGCGGCACTGGAGAGACTACGGACCCTGGACCGACCTGTACGCACTCGGGGTGATGGCGTACCAATTGTGCTCCGGGAAGCTGCCGTTTCGTGGGTCGGGCCCCACGTTGCAGCGCGCCCATCTGTACGAACAGCCACCGCCGCTGCGGCCAAAGGCGCCCGTCCCAGACGGATTTGGGGACTGGGTCTTCCGTCTGATGGACAAGAACGCCCGCGGCCGATTCCTTCGCGCCGCCGACGCCGCCTGGGCCCTCCAGAGCCTGGGCGATCCGCCCGAAGGGGACGAGATCCCCGAGGACGAGCTTGCGAAGTCGATATCGGTGTCCCAGGAATTCGCTACGTTTTCGTTCTCGACGGGGAGCGTGGAGGTTGAGGCCCCACCCCTGAAGGTCATCCCCGACATCGTTCCTTCTGAACAGCGGCAGTTTGGCCGGCCGCCGATTCCCATCACGTGGCGTATGCGGCACATGCCAGCCCCGGCGCCGCAGCTTCTGGATGCCGGCCTCGGGTTGTTTGCCCTGCGCGATTTCCAGCTCGTCGGGCGCGAGACCGAACGCGACACCCTGTGGCGCGCGCTGTCCCAGGTTCACGGCGCTGGAGCGGCGCGGATGTGCCTGGTGCACGGGGTCTCGGGAATCGGCAAGAGTCGGCTCGTGGAGTGGATCGTCGACCGCGCCCACGAGGTCGGTGCCGCCTCCGTTCTGACCTGTCAGCACGATCCCAACGACGATCCGGGCGAGGCCATCCGCCACATGGTGGACAAATACCTGGACACCGAGCGCCTCGACAAAGCGTCTCTGCGAACCCGGCTGCGAGCCTTGCTGACGGGTTGGAGCGAGGCGTCCATCGAGGCGCTGGTCGAGCTGTTGTCGCCGACGCCAGAAGACCTGGAGACGTCGGTGCGTTTCCAGCATCCGAAGGAGCGATTCGCGATCATCGAGGAGCTACTCCGCTGGATGTGTCATGAGCGGCCCGTGATCCTGGTGCTCGAGGATGTGCACTGGGGCCGGGAGTCGCTGGGCCTCGCGGAGCATCTCCTCAAAGCGCAGGCGGTCCGGCCCCTCGCCGTTCTCCTCCTCGTGACCGCGCGGGACGACTTGGTTGCCGAGAATCCAGGTTCGGCAGAGCATCTCCAGCGACTTCAGGCCAGCTCGCTCACGCGACGGGTGCCGCTGTCCCCCCTCAATCAGGTCGAGCGCGCGCAGCTGGTTCGCGAGCTGCTGGGGCTCGAGGACACCCTTGCCGCGCAGGTCGAGGAACGCACTGCGGGCAACCCGGCGTTCACCATTCAGCTGGTCGGAGACTGGGTACAGCGCGGCGTTCTCCAGGTCGGACCGGATGGATTCACTCTCGAGGAGGGAGAAGAGGCCCTGCTTCCCCAGGACCTACGCGGTGTTGCGGCGGCCCGTGTAGAACAGATCCTCGAGGATCTTCCCGAGCGAGCCCGCCGATATCTCGAGCTGGCGGCGGCGCTGGGGCGCGACGTGGACGACGAAGAGTGGCAAGTCGCCTGTGACTGCGAGATCAACGAGGACTGGACCATGGACGGCAGCTTTGTGTCCTTCTCGCCAGAGGGCGCCAGGATTCGCGCGCGCATGGTCGACCGCCTGTTCGCCCAGCACCTCGCCGAGGAGACGGACTACGGCTGGTCCTTCGTCCAGGGTGCATTTCGCGAGAGCCTGGTGATGTCGGCCCAGCGGGCTGGGCGCTGGCAGGAACACCACATGTCCTGCGCCGCGATCCTTCGACATCGAGAGGATGTTGAGGTCAGCGCCGAGCGGATCGGCCGCCATCTCATGGAGGCCGGCGCATTGGAGGCGGCCGTCGACTTGCTCATGACGGGTGTCAAAACACTCCGAAAGACGAGCAGCTACCGCGATGCCCTCAGCCTGATCGGGACCTGTGAAGAGACGCTGAAAATCATCGATCCCGGAGAGGCCGATCCCCGTTGGGGCCAGATTATGGTCGAGCGGGTGGCCATCCAGCGCCTCCAGGGCGATCAGTCTGAAGCCATGCGCTGGGCCAATCGCGCCGTGCTGGTCGCCCAACGCCACCAATGGGACGAGGTCCTTCCCATGGCCCTGGTCGAAAAGGCCACGGTGGCGGTGAATCGAAGAGAGTTGAACCTCGCCGAGAAGCTCCTCGAGGAGGCCCTGGCCCTGACCGATGACGCCAACTTGCGCGCCCGTTGCCTGCAGAACCTGGCGACCGTACAGCACGGCCGCGGCGACATCGATCGGGGAAACGAACTCCTGTCGGAGGCCCGGCAGTTGTTTGCGGACGTGGGCGACGACTTCGGTCAGGCGGAGTGCTGGCGGGCGATGGCTCCTTTCGAAGACGCGAAGCGTGGCATGTCTCTCCTCGAGCGCGCTTCAGAGGTCTACAAGCGCATGGGAATGCGAAGTGGCATCGCCTACTGCGTGAACGCGTCGGCCGACATCCAGCGCCGGAGCGGAGATCTCCGGGCGGCCGAGTTGGGCTTCAACCAGGCGATCAAGCTCTTCGACGCGATCGGCGGTCGCGATGGAAACGGCGTGTACCCCAGGATGAACCTGGGATTGATTTATCTGCAGCGCGGCGAGCTGGAGGACGCGAAGGATGTAGTTGAGGAGGCTCGCGCCGCCCTGGCTCGAACCAAGCGCGCTCCCCTGTTGGCCTCGTCCAACATCATCCTGATGGCCACCGCGGGTGCGCAGAGCGACTGGCAGACCTGGGACCGCTGCTATCGGGCGGCGAAGACACTGTTGCGGCGTACCCGCTTCCAGGACCGCGACCTGGCGTGGGCCGCCATGCTCGCCGGGCGACACGCGTACGCCAATCGCGACCTCGCCAGGGCAGTGGACGCGTGGGACATCGCCCGCTCCCAATACGAAGGGTTGGGCGACGATGAAGCGCTTCGCGAAGTGTCGGCGCTTCTCGACAAACTCGACAGCGACGCCACCGACATGTTCTGAGCGGGTAGGGAGCGAAGCGACCGCCGGTAACTGGATCTCAGAAGCAGGTGACGTAGTCGCTACCGCAGGTCTGCGGGGCACATTCGCAGCCTCCCGCGGGGTCCTGGAAGCGCACACAGTTCTGGCCATCCTCGCAGTCGAGGACCAGGTTCAGACACTGGGAATCGCCCTGGCAGCTCACATTGACACCGAGAATGCTCGCAGCCGGCTCTCCGGGATCGGGCAGGAAGCTGTTGGGATCGGCGTTGTCGTTCAGGTCGAGGAAAGCGAAGAAGTTGTACGAGCAGTTGTCTTCGCTGTACATCGCTCCGCCCGTGCACATGTCGAGCTCGACCGAGATGGGACCATCGGACAAGTCGACGTTCGGGATGCGTTTGCTGGTGTGGTAGTAGCCGCCCGTCGCGCCGCCTCCGAGGTACTCGTGGCTGATGCCGAAGAATAGCGCGCCCTGGGTCGCCGATGCCCCAGGCGGGATCTCGATGGTCGCCCTGACGATCGCCGCCTCGGTGCCGCAGCCTCCGGTGCTGATGACCGGCTCGCACTCTCGGACGTTGTTGGTGTCGTCGTCGTCATCACCGACGATATCGTCGTCGTCGCCCACGATGTCGTCGTCGTCGCCGAGCTCGCTGTCGTCGTCGAGATCGACGTCCCCGCCGCCTCCGCATGCGGTGAACATACCGATGAGGAGTAGTGTTCTGAAACGCATCGTTTTGCCCCTTGTTTGGTGTAGAACCAGACTAGGAGACCAAAACTCCAGAACTGTCCCAGATTGTGACGAGGCCGCCGATGCAAGCCCTGGAAACCAAGCTCGAAACTCTAAAAACCGTCGGGACCTCCGACGCAATTGCACAGCATATCAATTCCTTCCTCCGGAATCAAAATGCGCCAAAGCTGACGAAGATGTCGCCATATCGGCTTGCGGACGATTGGGGGGTCGATCGCCGGGAGGTGCTCGAGGCGTTCCTGCATGGGACCCGCTCCGGTCTGTTCGACATGGAGTGGGCGCTGCGCTGTCCGTCCTGCACCGGACCGACCATGACCGCCGACCACATCAGTGGCCTCGCCCACAACGGCCACTGCGACTACTGCACCATCGACTTCGACGGCGCCCTGGATGCGACAGTCGAGATCACCTTCCAGGTCAGTCCCGAGATCCGCGACGTCAGCGGCGTCAGCCAGATCGACATGATGAACGCCCGCAACGAGCTCGAGCCTCCAAAGCAGATGGTCGTTCCGGCCGGAGAGACACTCGAAGTCGTCATGACGCTGGACGAGGGAACCTGGCATCTGTTCGATCCGTCGATGGTCCTGGCCTCGCCGCTTCTCGTTCACGGGGAGCCGTCCTCGGAATCCCAAGAGGTCGTATATACGATCTCCGGAAGCGGGGAGGGTCGCGGCATGCGTCGCGGGAACGAGCCCCGGCGCCCGGGTACGTTCACCCTGCGCATCGTCAACGACTCGCTCGAGCCAGCGACCCTGTTGTTGGCTCGCGCGGTCGAGGTCCCGTGGGTCTCAGGGGCGTCCATCGCCTGCAACCAGGAGTTCCGCGATCTATTCACCAATGAACTGCTCGATCCGGACGACAGCCTCGCGGTGCGCAACCTGACATTCTTGTTCACCGACATCAAGGGGTCCACCGAGCTCTACGAGCGGTTGGGGGACAGCCAGGCCTATGCCCTGGTCAAGTCCCACTTCCGGATCTTGACCCGCCTGGTACGCCAGCATCGGGGTGCCATCGTCAAGACCATTGGCGACGCGGTGATGGCGACGTTTACGACCTCCGCCGACGCGGTAGCGGCCTTTGTCGAGATCAACGATGCGTTTGCGGACTTCAATCGCGAAAACGAAGGTCGCGACGATGTGATCATCAAGGTGGGCATGCACCGTGGGCCCTGCATAGCGGTGACCTCGAACGACCGGCTGGACTACTTCGGGCGGACGGTGAACACCGCCGCCCGCATTCAGGGGCTCTCCAACGGCCACGACATGGTGCTGTCGGCCAGCTGTGCCGACGATCCGATCTGTAGGGGGCTCATCGAGGGAACCGGCTGGCGCGAGGAGCGTTTTGGCGCCCACCTGAAGGGCATCGCACCCGACTACCCCGTCGTCCGCCTACTTCCTCAATAGCAGCGTCTCATCGGGATCTACGCGGATCCGATCCGGGGCTGTTGCCAACGCGAGATCGAGCTCACCCACGCCGTCCTGGATGACGATCCTGACATCGATGGCCTCGTCGCCGGATTCGACCCGCAGGGGCACGGAGAACGTTCCAAACGGCACATCGGCGGTGGCGTCGACGAACAGCTTGCCGTCCCAGGTCCAATCGACCTTCACAGACGGCGCGATTCCGGTGTGCACCCACACGTCGAAGAAGTCGTGCACCGAGTCCCCGGCGACCGCAGTCAGCGCCTCTTCGAGACCCTCGTACGACGCCGGGAATTCGCCGCCGAGGATCCCGTTCAATGCCTCGAGGATCGCTGGCATCCCGTATTCGCCGGCCATCGCTCCGAGGAACAGGTGGGCACCTTCGCAGGTGTGTCCGGGCTCGGTGAGGGGCCCGATCCTCCCCGTTGGCGCGTCGGCGCACTCCCGGAGTCGGGTCCTCCAGGTGTCACCGACCTCGGTGCCATGCAGGGTCTCGACGGCGTGAATGCCCATCGCGAACGCCCACTGGCCGATCAGCGACGACTCGGCGTAGGGACGCTCGACCCACCAGTGACCGTGCAGCGTCGCCGCCAGCATGGTCAACTCGAGCTGTGGATAGCGCCGGCGGAAAGCGGCCTCGCGTCCTGCACGGAGAGGTCCGGTGGTCGCCGGACCGATACCGATCATGCCGCCTCCGCCGAGCTTGACTTCTGGCCTGCTGAACTCGGCGACGGTCTCGGCGATGTGGATCTGCTCCAGCGGGTAGTCGGGCAGCACCTGCTCGTAGAGATCGACGAGTTGCCGAACTTGCACGGCGACTTCGTGGGGTGTCTCGCCCCCTCCAGACCGCAGCGCCACCTGAACGGCTGGTGCCCCATTGGCGCCCGCCTCCTCGTACATTCGCCACTGTCCCATAGCGATGGAGGGCAGTGCTGTGGTGGTCTCGCCCTGGATCCAGTGCCATGGGTCCTCCGTCCACTCCTTCACGTCGGTGGCGCTCACGATCGCGTGGTTTCTCCTGGATTGATCGGCGGGCACCCCCACGCGAATCGTCGCCGGCATGCGATGGGCGCGATTGGTCCGCAGGGTGGGGAGTGCGCGCAACAGGTTCGTCGATGAGCCCGCATCGCGAACCTCGGAGCTCCAGCCGAACGCCGGCACCGCCATGAACTGCACCATGTGCGCGTAGCGATTCAGGTCGCTCCACTCGATGAGGACGGTGTTGGATTCCCCTGGGTTCAAGGTTGGGATCTGCACGGCGTACGTCCGCACTGAACCTCGGCCCTCGACCTGGTCGGCGGTCATCGGCACATGCACAGGCGACAGCTCGACGCCGTCGATCGCAATCTTCTTCAGTTCGAAGCTGTGCATCAGAGGTGGCTCACCGGCCCAGGGCTGTTGCTCGACGTGGGGAACATCGATCCACAACACGTCGGCCGATCCACCCTTTGCGGCGATCTCCAGCTTCGCTGCGGAGTGAGACGTCGCTGTGTAGGAGCCGGCTTCGGGCACGAACAGGTGGGTGGCTTTGGCGCCGATCACGTCGACTCGGTGCTGCGGCCTTCGCTCCCCGCGCTGGTTGGCGGCGAAGGGCCTGGCCGTGAGTACCCGTCGGATCTCGGGCTTCTGACCGTCCAATCCATGTGCTGCGAAGACGGACGCCGAGACCCATTTGTCGGAGACGCCGGTCGGGTCGCTGCGGTAACTCAACCAGCGCTCGTTGGCGCCGGCGGTGGGGGCTCCAGCGAAGCGATCCCAGGCTTGATCGGTGTGAAATTCGGCCAGGAACACCGGCTGTGGGTCGGCTTGCCAGCGCTCCACCTCGAGCAGGCTCGCCGGGTCGTGGCGATGGGTGCGCAGCCAGTCCATGCGCTCGTCCAGGGCGCGCTCGGCCAGTCGTCGCGCCGATTGCGGGCTCCGGTAGCCGGTGACGAGGACCTCCTCGGTCTCGCTGTCGAGCACGACACCCTTGTCGCTGACAACCACCAGGTTTGGCGCCAGCTGTGCCCAGATCTCGTGGCTCAGGAGCAGGCCGCGATCTGCTTCCAAGGACAGTCCGGTGTCGAAGAGATCGGTCAGTTCGTCGGGATCGACGCGCTCGAGCACGGCGAGACGGTTCGCGGTGACCAGCGCGTCTCGCGGCGTCTCGAAGTCGATCTTCCAGGTGGTGTCGCCGATCAGCATGGCTCCGACGGCCACGCCTTCTTCTTCGATCCGGAAGGCGTATCCGCCGGTGAGTGACCACTCCGAGAGCGGCTCGGAGATCTCGATGGGCGCATCGATGAACCAGGTCGGCTCTGCCAGAACCCAGGACTCAGATCCGGCCCACGCCGCTACCGCCAACCACGCGATCATCGCACCCTCACAGCCCCTACTGTATGAGGTTGCCGGACGCGCTCAGTCGTTAACGCTGTTCCAATGTTCGGACAGGAGGCGGTTGATGTCGGCGGCGCGGTCGACTGTGCACGCGTGGGCAGTCCCGTCGAGCTGAACGTAATTTGCTCCTGGAATGGCGGCTTCCAACTGGCGACCGTATTCCGGAAGCGCGATGAGGTCGCGTTCCGCACTTACCACCAGGGTAGGGATGCCACCGAGCTCACCGAGGCGCTGTGAGGTGTCGTGTCGGCCCAGAGCCTGCACCTGCTTCATGGCGATGTTGGGTTGGTCGGCCAGATCGCGTCCGAAGACATCGGCGAGCTCGTCTGCCACTTGCTCTGCGCCCCGATTGGCGACGAACTCTGGGGTCACGACCAGCTCCAGGAAAGCGCGTCGCCGCATTGCGCGGGTCCCAATCCGACTCCGCATTCCGATCCAGATGATCCAGGGGGTCACCCGCGCGCCGTCTTTAGCCCGAGCAAAGGTACACAACAGCGCTAGGCTCTCGACGCGCTTCGGGGCGTCGAGTGCGACCTGCTGGGCGATGACACCGCCCATGGAGTGGCCGGCGATGTGGGCGGAATCCCAGCCCGCGTCGTCCATCACGTCCTGCACGTCTCTCGCCATTTCCTCGATCAGAATCGCACCGTCGTGGTCAGCGGAGCCTCCAATCCCGCGGTTGTCCAGCACCAGGAGCTGGAATGCCTCGGAGAGGGCCTCGACCTGAGGTGACCACCCCTGCCCTGTGACCCCAACTCCCTGGATCAACACGACGCGCGGTCCGTCGACGCCGTGGATCTCGTAGTGGAGCATCAGGTGCCGGACTTGGCCACCAGGACGTTGCGATCGCCCTTGTAGAAGTCGACGTCGTCCTCGTCGTACTCGAGGTCGCCGGTGACCGAGGTATCGGGCGTGAGTCCCACCACGGCGGCCCCCGTTCCCCAGATCGCCTGGTAGTCGAAGACCTTTCCGCGGTACTCGTTGTTCTGACCCATCACCGCGCCCAGCCACCAGATCGCCTTGAGCTTGCTGTCGCCGTGAGCCTGCTCGTAGAAGGTGCGCGCCAATTGGGCCACGTCCTCGAGGCGTCCCTCCGCGAGGAGCTCGAGCAGTTTCCGGTTCCACTCGTCGTCTTTCAGCGAGTGGATGCGGTCATCGGCGGGATCGATCCAGTCGGTCCACATGCGATCCGAAAGCGCGGTCACAGCGATGGCGACTGTCTTCAGGTCGCGATCGGCGATGGCGTCCGCGGCGGCCTTTCCGAGGATCAAGGTCTCGGCCCGGTCCGCGTACATGTTGCAGCCGACGATGCCGGCCGCGAACTTGTTGTCGGGATTGAGGAGGGACAAGGCCACGACCGAGCCGGTATCGACCGGGAACCCGCGATAGGCCACTGCCCGCGCCGTGAGGCCCCGCTTCTTGGCCCGCGCGACGTAGTCGTGGGCGAAGTCGGCGTCCATGCGCAGCTTGTAGTGCACCGTTCCGAGCTCGTGGAAGTCCTGGTCGACCAGGTGCCAGGTGGGTTCGGGATCGGCCTGCATCTGGTGGCCAATGATCGTCACCCACTGGGTCGAGTAGAGCAGGATCAGGTCGGGCTGGATTCGCTCGATCTCCTCTCGAACCTGCCCGAAGGCCTCTCGCAGCGATGCCCACCCGGGGTTGCCCTCCGGAGCGAGGAGTGGATGCGGTCGTCCGGGAACGATGAAGCCAGCGACGACACTCATGCCCGCGGCCTCCATTCGACGATGCCATTGCCCGTTCCGATGACCGAGCCATATCCGTGCACGATCGCCGGATAGTCGGGAACCTGAAGAGCGCCCAACAGCCACGTCAGGCTGCCGTCCTTGCACTCGGAGACCGACTGTTGGATGAAGTCGGGCATCTCGGCCAACAACTGCTTGCAGTTGCCCTCGGCCATCAACCTCAGGACGCGCTCGTCCCATGCCTGCTGGCTGGCGTTGTAGATGTACTCGAAGCGGGGATCTTCGGGGTCGTCCGGCTCTTCGGTGAAGTGGCGATGAGACAGCGAACAGCTGGCGATGCACAGCGCCTTGCGACCGGTCTTCTCGATGGCGACACGGGTGGCTTCTCCCAGCGCGAGCATCTCGCGATCGCCCACCTCATCGGAGTAGTAGAAGTAGGGTCGGCCCGACGAAATCACGCACAAGGGCTTTCCGAATGGATTGGGAAGAGCCAGCTCGCAGGAGGTCAGCGTGCCGTAGTCGACGCGGAAGTCCGGGTTCCGCATCATCTTCGTGACCAGACCGCGCTCGGTGGCCTCGGCGGCGATGGTCTCGGCGAGCTCCACATCCACATCGAGCTCGTACTTGTAGCGGAACAGGTTTGGGAAGATCGGGTCGACGCTGAACCCGTCGAAGTGGGGAACTCCCAGGAAGTGGTGCCCGATCGTCGTCTTCCAGTGCGGGGTGTGGAGGACGACGACGTCGTATTCGAGCTCCGCCAGGCGCGCCTTGAGCTTGGCATAGCCATCAGTCAGCGGCTTCCACGCGCCGGCGCCCGTCGCCTCGGGTTCGTTTCGCGCCGGGTTCGCCGCGTAGACGAGGTGGGGAGGGTGCGGGGACAGACACCCCGCGACGATGCGTCCTTGGCTCATGAGCTGGCCTCCGGGGCGAAGTCATCCCAGTCGTAGTAGAAGCGGTCTTTGTCGGGGTCCCAGTCCTCCCAGGTGGGGATCTGCTCCAGCGCCGCCAGCTTGTCCGCGGGCACGACGCCGGGCACGATGAAGGCCTTCTGGCGGTGCAGAGAATACGGATTCCGGAGCTCAAAGCCCAGGGTTCCAAGGATCGAGCGTGCGACGTACCAGGTGGCCTGGGAGTTCCAGCCATGGGCGATCTTGATGACGATGCCGAGCCCCTTCGGGTAGTCGGGGTGGTCGATGGCCAGGCCGAGCAGCCCGTCGGCACCCTCTTTTCCGAGCACCTTGGCGCTGCACTTCAGCACCGTGCTGTCGAGGCGGTTGAAACCGCCGACCAGATCGGGGTGCCGGTGCATGGCCTCCCAGATCCAGTCTTCGTCCCGGGTTCGGGCCACACCGGCGAAGGTCAGCGCCAACTCGCCGACGGTGTTCGAGACCGTCGGCAGCCCACAGCCGTCCCGAGCGACCCGAAGCGGGCGCCAGTCGGGACCCAGGAAACGCCGGATCTGCTCGATGTACGCCCTGAAGAACGGGTGGTGGGGGAGCATGTAGCCAGCCAGCGGCCAGCCCTTTTTCTTGCAGCCGGCCAGCAGCCCGGCGTGCTCACCCGAGCAGGTGTGGAACCACCGCCGCGGGCGGCGGACCTGCCTTCCGAACTGCACCAGCGGCACGTCCAGGGGCGTCTGCATGTGGCCCCATTCCTCTTCCTTGAGGAGGGACTGCGCGGCGGCGACGTGGGTGGCGTCGCCGTTGTGGGAGCTGACCGAGATCGCCTTCTGTTCCCAGTTCAGATCCTTCAGCTCCTGGGCGAAGACCTTGAGCATCAGGACCTTCATCATCGAGCGGCCGTAGCAGAGGACGTTTCCTCCGAAGGAATGTACGATCTCGTCGCCGTGGGCCCAGGCCACAGCGCCGTGGATGGTGGTCTCGCTCACCCCGTTTCGGCGGTAGTCGACCAGCGGCTCCCACTCGACATCGCGGCCGGTGGGGATGCCCTCGACCCGTTCGCCGAGGGGGCTCTTCGGGTAGATCTCGGCGCCGGGTCCTTTCATTGTGCAAACCCATAGAACTCGGGATTTCGGAGCGGCGGCAGGTCACCCTCGGGGAGGAAGATCGTGCGAACCGACCAGAGATCCTGGAAGACCCGGTAGTGAGCCGTCTTGTCGAGGTAGCCGACGCCGGACGATCCGCCGGTGCCGACTCTGCGGCCGATGACGCGCTCGACCATGCGAGCGTGGCGATGGCGGAAGAGCACGACGCGCTCCTCGAGCTCGGCGACGGTGTCCAACAGGTTTCGGGGCCAGGCCAGCAAGGGCAGCTCGCGGTAGCACTCGACGAAGAGAATGGCCGCTCGGATCCGGCGGGTGTACGCCTGGTCTTCCTCGGGTACGTCCAAGGCGTGCAGGAAGTCGCGGGCGGCCCTTCCCGTGGCCTCGAATCGCGCTCGGAGACCCGCTTCGGGGGCGGCGCCGATCTCGATCATGCGCGCGAGCTGCCCATCGGCGACCCGCTGCCAGTTGGCGAGGTACTCGCGGAGGAAGGTATCGACGACCTCGGCATCTCCCGGATCATCGGGCGTCGAACCCTGGATCGGGGTGCGGTGCAGCCACTTTCCCAGAGACTTGAGAAGCGTGGTTTCGGCGCGAGCACGCTGGATGTGGGCCCAGGCCAACGCCCCCGCCGGCGATCGATCCGCGAGCCCCTTGAGGTAGTCCATGGCGGTGACCTTGCCGAGCTTGACCCGCTGGGCCTCTTCGAGTCCCATGAGGATCTCGATCTCCCGGAGCTGAAAACTCTGAAATCCGGAAGCCGGAGAGAGCTTGTCGCGAAAGGCGAGGAAGTCTCTGGGGGTCAGGGTCTCGACCACATTGAACTGCGAGGCGCCGAGCTTGAAGATCTCGATGACCCGCTTCATGTGCCGCACGACGTGGGGAATGTGCTCCTCGGGAACCTCTGGAGCGTCGAGGTGGTTTCGGGCGAGCCGAAGCTCGGAGAGCACCAACTTGAACCACAGCTCGAGCGTCTGGTGCACAAGGATGAAGTGCAGTTCATCTGGCATGAGCTGCGACTCGTCGTTGTCGAGTCCGCCCTGCAGATTGAGGAGTTGGTCCACCTTCAGGTAGTCCCAATAAGTCGGGACGCTTTCCGCCATGTCGTCGCCTCTAGCCGTCGGTCCGCACGTAGTCGTAGTCCATTGCCTGGCCGTTGATGCCACGTCGGGGCGGCGCGATCCAGTTCGCCATTTTTCCGGGCTCGTATACCGGCTTCATGAGGCTGGTCACGTAGGCGCGATCACCGTCGGTCGGCAGGCAGTTTTCGATGTACGCGTCCCACTTGTCGGCGGCCATGGGGGCGCCGGCAATGTCGAAGTGCTTGTCGGCATACAGTCCTTGGCGCCGGAAGAATCGGCGATGGGGCAAGGTGATGCGGAAGTCGACCCCGGACTTCTCGAGGAGCTTGTTCCAGCGGGCGACCGACTTGGCGCAATCGTCGACATAGTCGTCGCGGAGCACCTCGTTCATGGCCAGACGCAGGGCGATCTCGCGATCGTCGAGCACGCCCTTGTCGGCGTAGGTGATCGTCTTGAACTGGTCGAGCGCCAGGTGGTCGTCGTACTTCTTGGCCTCTCTGTAGCGGCCCTTGATCCCGGCCGCGAAGGCGTCGGCGGCGTTGCTCGAGACCTCGGCGCCAAACAGGTCGAGGCAGTACGGGAACCAGTAGTTGACCCACTTCTGGACCGTCTGTAGATCAATGCCGCCCTGGGCGCGCGCGTCTCCGTTCGGGTCCAGCAGCGTGAGCTCCGCGCTGCGCTGGAGGACTCTTCCCATGCCGGTGTCGCCCACGAACATGTGGTGGGCCTCTTCGGTGAGCATGAAACGGCAAGTGCGCGCCAGTGGATCGAAGGCGCTCTCGGCCAGAGAAGCGAGCTGGTACTTGCCATCTCGGTCGGCGAACATCGTGAAGCAGAAGAACGACAGCCAGTCGGTGCACGGCTGGTTGAAGGCGTCGAGGATACGCGGCTTGTCGGCATCACCGGAGCGGCGCTCGAGGAGCTCGTCGGCCTCGTCGCGTCCATCGCGTCCGAAGTGGGCCTGCAGGAGGTAGACCATGGCCCACAGGTGGCGTCCTTCCTCGACATTGACCTGGAATAGGTTCCGGGCGTCGTACAGGGAGGGGGCGACGGCGGCCAGCCAACGCTGTTGCTCGACCGAGGCCGGCTCAGTGTCGGCCTGCACGACGATCAGGCGCTTGAGCAGGTTGCGGTGCTCGCCGGGAACGTCCTGCCACACGGGTTTTCCAGCGTCATCGCCGCCTGGGATCACCCGATCTTCTTCCTTCTCGTCGAGGAAGATGCCCCACCGGTAGTCCTCCATCTTGGTGTGACCGAAGTGCGCCCAGCCGCCGGGCTCGGTGCTGATCGCGGTCCGCAGGTAGATGTCGTTGTCCACAAAGACCTGGGGTCCGACGGACTTCCACCAATCGACGTAGGCGGGCTGCCACTTCTCCAGGGCTCGCTTCAAGCGCCGATTGCTCGAAAGATCGACGTTGTTGGGGATCTTCTCGTCGTAGTTGATGGACGTCATTGCCAGGCTCCAGGGAGGATTCGGCAATATACTGCAACATCAGCCGAGAATCTAGTGCACAGTAGTGCATTATACTGCGCTATTTACGCAGGCCTCGATAGGCCCAGATCCCGGCCATGAGAACGGCGGCAAAGGCCACAAACCCCACGACGGCCCAGATCAGGGCCAGCGCGTCCTTGAGGACCACGACAAAGACGATCGAGACCAGCAGAAGGGTGGCGACTTCGTTCCAGATCCGAAGGTTTCTGCTGCTCATCGGCACGATGCCCGCCTGCAACTGCCGGTGAATCCAGTGGCAGATGAGGTGGTAGATGATCAGGACGCCGACGAGACCGAACTTGATCTGAAACCACAGCGGCGGCGGCCAGAAGAAGTGGATCATGGCGGTGCCGAAGAAGAGCGTCGAGATGCCTGCGGGCCAGGTGATTCCGAACCACAGTCGACGGGCCATCAGCTCCAGCTGCGGTCTGAGGATCGCCGCTTCGGCCGCCGGTTTATCGTGGGCCTCGGCGATGTAGACGAACAACCGCACGATGTAGAAGAGCCCGGCGAACCAGGCCACGACCGAGACGATGTGCAGGGCTTTGAAGGTCAGGAAGTCCATCAGGCCAGTCGCAGCTTCTCGCGAATCCACCGCCACTCGGTGGGATGCACGAAGGCCGGGTACAGCGCCAACATCGCCCACGGGAAGATGCCGAGCTCCATGGTCGCCGCGATGAGGAGATGGAACACGGCGCCGACGGCAACCCAGACCCAGTGCAGGTGGTATTTCACTGCAAAGGCCCGGAATCGTCCGGGTCGATCCGGCGTCAGGCGGTAGTGGAAGAAGAGCAGAACGATGGGGTAGCTCCACTGCCAGAAGACCGTGATCGCCGAGGACAGCTGCGTGAACAGGTAAAACGGCTGGTTGACCAACCAGCTGAAGTCCATCCGGATGATCGCGTAGTCCTGAAGGATGATGTAGAGCGCGCTGTAGTACCCAAATGGCGTCCAGCTCAGGCCGAACTTCTGGACCCCGGTCATGAAGTACATCAACACCAGCTGGCAGATGACCAGATGCCGAGGCCAGGCCTGAACGTCCTCGCCGTCTCCGTAGATCGAGCCGGTCTTCCACAGGGCCTGCAGGGACAGCGTTCGGCCGCACTGGGAGACCGCCATGATCAACATCGCGTTTCGAACCAGGGTGTCGATGCCGCGGTCGGCCTGGGGCAGGATCTGGTTCCACTGAGCGGAGAGCAGCACGAACCCGACGGCACTGATCCGCGGGAAGATGCCCAGGGTGAAGCAGAGCGCGGTCGTGAAAATCCCCGCCCAAAGCAGGTAAGCGCTCGACGGCTCGGCCGGCAGATACTGATACCAGAGGGGGATGTTCGGCCGCAGGAGAACCGAGGACCATCCGCCCGCATCGAGCACGCCCATCAGCGGAACGACCAGTCCCCGACGCAGGACTTCCAGCGCGTCGAACAGGATCACAAGCCCCAGGCAGATGCGGATCACTGCGAGCGAGCGGGGATGCTCCTTGAGATCCCAGATCCCGATCCAGTAGTTGAGGAGGCGGCGGATCACTCCATCACGTCCTTTCTGCGGACATTGACCGTGTGCCGGAGCACGACCGTGTCGTCGGTTGGCTTGTGCGGAGCGGTCTTGTGGTGCCGGTACATCTGAACGCGAATGGCGTCGGCTTGAGGCATCTGCTCGAACACGCCGCGGGCGATGAACTCGCACAGGGCGTGGTAGATCTTTCCGGGTTTGTTGCTGACGCCGTCGTGCACGCCGCGGACCCGGCGGAACGAGATCTGGGTGTTCATCATCCGGTGTTCGGGGTCGACTCGCCGAAACACCATTTTCCACTCCCCGTCGATGCGGGCCTCGACCTGCAGTCTGTTCGGGTGGGTGTCGGGGGCGGCAAAGAGCGCCCAGGACTGGCCGATTCCCAGGTATCTACGGAGCGGTTTGATAGGCTTGGACAGGCCCTTGTGGTTGTCGGTGATCCAGTGGGTCCACTCGATGACGCCCGTCTTCACCTCGTCTCGCGTCCAGTCGATTCCAATGCTGTGAATGAGTGACATCCACCGTCCGAGCTCCTCTTTGGCCTCCGGTTTGCGAAGGTCGGACTCCGAGACGCGGTGGGGCATCGGCAGCGCCAGAAACATCTGGGAGGCGATGACGAAGGCCAGGAGGGCGGCCCGAATCTTGGCCTTGCGAGTTGGTTCGGTTGCGAACACAGCGGTGGTTAACCTCGCTTTTGTACCCTGGGCAGGGCCGTTTTCCTGACGCGCCTCAACGAGCTATAACGGCGGGCGCGAGGGACCATGCCTGTTGTGACCACAGACCCCAAGTGGGAGAAGCCCGAACGATACACGGCCTACGAGCAGTTCTTTCTCCCGTTCATGAAGGACGAACGGGACATGATTTTCGTTCGTACAGCCACTCGGATCACGCTGACGCTGTTTCCGCTGGCCGCCATCCTGTTCCTGTCGCCGCCCTGGCTCGTCGGTGTGCTTGCCATCCCGTACCTCGCCTACGTTTTCATCGGTTTCGGCGGTCGATATGGTCTGATGCTGCACGCGCTTGGGCACCGGCCGATGTTCAAGCGCGAGTACAAGTTCATGGACCACTACGTTCCGTGGGTACTCGGGCCTTTCCTGGGTCATACGCCGACTTCTTTCAGCGCCCACCACATGTTCATGCACCACGCCGAGGGCAATATGCTCGGCGACGGCTCGACGACGATGCCGTATGAGCGGGATCGGTTCTCACACTTTCTGCACTATTGGGCGCGGTTCTTCCTGCTCGGGTACGTTCACCTGACCCGATACCTGTGGCTCCGGAACAAGAAAAAGATCGCGATCAGGTTCATTTTGGGCGAAATGTGCTGGTATGTACTGGTGGCGACGATGGCCTCCATCAACTGGGCCGCCGCGCTCGTCGTGCTGGTCATCCCGATGCTGATGATGCGCTGGTTGATGATGGCCGGAAATTTCGCGCAGCACTCGTTTGTGGACGTCAATGACGGCGACAATCCGTACCGCAACAGCACCCACATCACGAACTCGGTCTACAACCACCGCTCCTACAACGACGGCTACCACATCATCCACCACCTGTGGCCGTCGATGCACTGGTCCGAGATGGCTCTGCACTACGAGAACCACGTTGAGGACTACATCGAACAGGACGCGGTCGTCTTCGACGGCATCCGCGACAACCAGCACGTCTGGTTCCTGCTCATGACGCACAACTACGACAAACTCGCCAGTTGCCTCGTGGACTTCAAGGGCCGTTCGCACGAGGAGAAGATCACCTTCCTCAAGAGCCGGGTCCGACCGACCTCCGGCGAGATCCCGCGCTTCTTCCACCTGGAAAACATGGACGATGTGCGACGGACCTCACGCAAGAACAAAGAGGCGGCGTAGACTCTCTCCGTTCGGAGGAAGAACTTGGGCAAGCCAATCATCCTGACCGTCGACGACGAGCGTCAGGTCCTCAACGCCATCTACCGGGATCTGCGGCAGCAGTTTCGCAAGGACTACCGGATCATGAAGGCCGGATCCGGAGCCGAAGCGCTCAAGACGATCCGGGAGCTCAACAAGCGCGGCGACCCCATCGCGCTGTTCCTGTCCGATCAGCGCATGCCGGAAATGGATGGCACCGAGTACCTGGCCGAGGCCAGCAAGATCTACCCGGGGACCAAGAAGATCCTCCTCACCGCCTATGCGGACACCGAAGCCGCCATTCGCAGCATCAACGAGATCGGCCTCGACCACTATCTGATGAAGCCGTGGGATCCGCCCGAGGTGAACCTCTACCCGGTGATCGAGGACCTGCTGGACACATGGGAATCGGAGAATCCGCCTGCCTATGACGGCATCCGTGTCGTCGGCGCGATGTGGTCCGGCGCCTGTCACGATGCCAAGGATTTCCTTGCGCGAAACAGGATTCCTTTCCAGTGGCTCGACATCGAGAAAGACCCCGCCGCCGCGGTGCTGGTCGACGATCCGAGCAAGCTCCCGGTGGTCTTTTTCCCCGACGGCCGCGAGATGATCCAGCCGACCCGAAAAGCGCTCGCCGAGGCGATCGGCATGAAGACCCAGGCCGAGGGCAAACACTACGAGTTCGCCATCATCGGCGCCGGCCCTGCCGGACTGGCTGCGGCCGTATACGGACCCGCAGAGGGCATTCAGACGCTGCTCATCGAGAAGGACGCGGCTGGCGGTCAGGCTGGCACCAGCTCGCGCATCGAGAACTATCTGGGCTTCCCGAAGGGTTTGTCAGGTGGAGATCTCGCCCGACGCGCGATGGCTCAGGTCACGCGGCTCGGCACCGAGGTGCTCCTGCCCCAGGAGGTCACGGACATCCGTGTGGAAGACCCGTACAAGATCCTCACCTTCGCGGACGGGTCAGAAGTCACCTGCTACGCCCTGGCCATCTGTACGGGGATGAGCGTGCGAACGCTGAACGCGCCAGGCATGGAGCGCCTCACCGGCGCTGGCGTCTATTACGGAGCCGCCCTGACCGAGGCCGCGAACTTCAAGGACAAACCAGTCTATGTCGTTGGTGGTGCGAACTCCGCAGGCCAGGGCGCGCTTTGGTTCTCCCGTTATGCGAGCCACGTCTACGTGCTGGTGCGGGGCTACGGGCTCGAGAAGTCGATGTCGCGCTACCTCATCGACCGCATCGATGCCCATCCGACGATGTCGGTCATGAATCACACCGAAGTGCACGAGGTGATGGGCGAGGATCGACTCGAGAAGATCCGGCTCCACAACAACCAGACCAAAGAGGACGAGATCGTCGAAGCCGCGGCGATGTTCGTGTTCATCGGCAGCCGTCCCCACTCCGATCTGGTCAAGGATCTCGTAGAGATCGACGCCAAGGGCTTCATCAAGACGGGCGCCGATCTGGTGGTCGAAGGCAAGCGGCCCAAAGGCTGGAAACTCCCGCGAGACCCGACGCTGCTGGAGACCTCGATTCCCGGCATCTTCGCCGTGGGTGACGTGCGATCGGGTAGCTCCAAGCGCGTCGCCGCCGCGACCGGCGAGGGATCGGTGGCTGTGTTCTTCGTCTACCGTCACATCCACGGCTCCTGAATGTGGCTCGTCGCGTTCTTCCTCGCTCAGGCACCCGCAGCTGACTCCTGCACTTCCCCAGAGGCTACAAAGGCCTTCCGCGCCGGATTCGAGGCACAGCAGGGCATGCGAACCAGCGAGGCCCTCGAGAAGTACACCGCCTGCCTGAAGCTCGAGCCGACCTGCGTGGCCTGTCAGTACGAGGTGGGCTGGACCCACTGGTCTCGCAGCGATTGGCCGTCCTGCGTCGCGGCCTGGGAGGCCACCCTCAAACTGGATCCCGAGCACAATGCGGCCGCAACCTGGCTTCCCAACGCAAAGAACAACGGGAGCGGCGTCGCCCAGACGCTTTCGAAGACCGGGCTGCGCGTGCCGATGGGGACCTCGAGCCGCCCGTCCGCCGCTCCGGTGAAGTTGGAGCTCGTCGCCCGTTGGCAGAACTACAACGCGCGTCCGACCGCCGAGGGAGACCACCACGACGACTACGTGCACTCCCCGAAGTCGGCCCGATTCAGCCCCGATGGCTCGCGGGTCTACGTCAACTCGCTCGAGGGCTTCCACACGCTGGTCTTCGACCCGAGAGCGCTGAAGAAGGTCCACAACATCCCCCACATCTTCAAGGCGGCCGATAGCGAGCTCTTTCAGGGCGAGACCTCGATCTTCGACTATCCCTACAACCGAAAGTCCCCGAGCGGAGACCCGAACCAGTTCAGTGGCAAACCCGTCGAGTCGGAGATCTCCCACGACAAGCTGCTCTGGGTGCCGTACTACCGGCGGGACTTCGACCGCGGGGCCACCTCTCCCTCGGCGGTGTCGATCATCGACATCACCACCAACGAGATCGTGCGGGTCCTGCCCACGGGCCCAATCCCCAAGTACGTCGCCGCTTCTCCCGATGGAAACTGGGTCGCGATCAGCCACTGGGGCGACAACACTTTGGGTGTCGTGGACACTTCGTCGGGAGATCCGCAGACTTTCGAGTACCGCCCCGATCGACTCGTGGTCGAGAAGATCCTCTCCCAGAGCGGGCTCGCCGGGACCAACCGGGACTCCAGCTGCGGCTTCTGCTTGCGGGGGACCGTGTTCACCAACGACAGCAAGACCCTGCTCGTCGCGCGTATGGGCAGCGGTGGGGGAATCGCCGGTTTCGACGTGGCCAGCTGGAAGTACCTTGGATCCATCGCCGGCGAGCCTGAGACGCCCCGGCACCTGGTGGCCTCCAAAGACGGCAAGTGGCTGTACTTCACGAGCAACAAGTCCGGATACGTGACCAAGATCAAGATGAAGACGGCCCTCGAACACCTCTACGAGGCCGATGGCAAGAAGGTGCAGATCGACGACTGGCAGTCGGTCCACGTCGGGTCCGGAGCGAGAACCCTGGAGGCCTCTCCCGACGAGCGCTACCTGTTCGTCGCCCTCAACGGGCGGGCAGAGGTGGCCGTCGTAGACACCGAGAAGATGGAGGTCGTGTCTCGCGTGCGCACCGATAGCTACGCGGTCGGTCTCGCCATCTCGCCCGACGGAAAGCAGCTGTGGACCACGTCTCAGGGCCGCAGCAACAAGGGCGGCAACTCCATTTGCGTATTCTCCGTGTCCTACCCTGAGGACGAGCCCGAGTGAGCGAGCGAAAACGGACCCAGTTCCCACTCCGCGCGGCGCTGACCTCGTTTACGGTGTTGCTGGGGACGTGCGTGTTGATCTACACGCTCCTGTGGTTCTCCGATTTCGGGCTGCATATCTGGGCGGCTAACCCCTACGTGCTCTTCCGCGAACCGGGCGCGGTCGACACCCTCACGAGCTTCTCGGAGGTCACAGTTGGTGTCCTCGGCATCGCCATCACCGTTGTCGCCATCATCGTCGAGCTCGCCGCGACCCGGTACACGCCGCGCATCACCGAGTTGTTCCTCAACGACACCGTCAACCGCGCGGTCATGAGCTACTTCGTGATCACCAGCGTGCTCGTGGTGTGGATCAACCAGAGCCTCTTCGGCCCCATGCATCCGGCGAACATGGCGTTGGCGGCCAGCTTCTTGATGACGACCAGCTTGATCGCCATCCTCCCGTACTTCGCCTACGTCTTCGATTTCCTCTCTCCGACCAGCGTCATCCTGCGCATCGAGTGGAATGGGTCCAACCGCATCAGCCGCCTCGCGCGCGGAAAGATGACGACCAAGCGCGCCCGGACCGATGTGGCCACCGCGGTCGAGCAGCTCGGCGACATCGCCCTGAACTCGGTCGACAAGAAGGACAAGCCGCTCACCATCGCCGCGCTCAACGCCCTTGCCGAGGTCGCCCGCACCCACATCGAGTCCAAAGAGAAGCTCCCGGACGACTGGTTCGACAGCAGTGTGCTCGTGCGGACCGATCAGGACTTCATCGCCTTCCATCCCGACATCGTCACGACCCTGACCCTGCGCAAGACCTGGGTTGAGATGAAGATCCTCCGCCAGTACCAGGCGGTCTTCGTCGAGGCGGTGAACAAGCTCCGGGACATCAACCACCTCATCGCCATCCACACCCGTCGGATCGCGTTCATTGCTCTCGACCACAATGACGAGCACGTGTTGGACCTGTGCATGCGGTTCATCAACACCTACATGCGGGCCGCGGTGAACGCCCGGGACGTGCGGACCTGCTACAACCTTCTCAACGAGTATCGCGCCCTCGCAGAGCGAGCCGTCGAACTGGGCAATGACGAGGTCGCCCTCGAGACCGCGAACAAGATCAAGTATTACGCCCAGCTCGCGTTCTCGGCCAACCTGGGTTTCATTCTCGAGTCCGCCGCCTACGATCTGTGCGAGCTCATCGAGAACGCCTCAGACAAGGGCGCTACCTGCCACGACGAGCTCCTCGAGATCTTCTTGGACGTGGACCGCGAGCCCGAGGGCGGCAAGGTGCAAGAGACCAGTCTCCGAGGCGTGCGCAAGGCCCAGATCAAGCTGGCGACCCACTACCTCATCCGCGAGAAGACCGCGCCCGCCAAGCGGATCTACGAGGACATGAAGAGCGAGCAGATCTCCCGCATGGTGGCCCTGCGTCGAGAGCTCGAAGCGGTTCAGGGCGCCGAGTTCTGGGAGGTCTCCGACCGCGGCGTGAACTTCGAGTGGCTGGCTCCCGAGCGCCGGGCGACCCTGGACACTTTCTTCGGGTTCTGGGACGAGACCATCGGCTGATGCGGTCTAGAGGTTGAAGACGCGGACCGCGTTGCCTCCGAGAAAGAGCGCCTTTGCCTCGTCGTCGAGCTCGAGCTGGTCGATCTGCGCAAGGCAAGCGGCGGGCTGGATCATCGGAAAGTTCGACCCGAAGAGCACCTTCTTCCTGCCGTGTCGCTGCATGTAGCTGACGAGCTGTGGGGGGTATCGAGACGGCTTGTAGGCGCTGGTGTCGATGTAGACATTGGGGTACTTCGAGGCCAGCGCGATCATCTCGTCGGTCCACGGATAGCCGATGTGGCCGCCGACGATCTTCAGCTCCGGGAAGTCGAGGGCGACGTTGTCGAGGTACGGAATCGGCCGTCCATACTCCGACCCGCGCAGGGGACCAGTGTGCCCAACCTGGAGGCAGAACGGCACGTCATTCTCGACGCAAGCGGCGTAGATCGGGTAGTACCGCCGATCGTCCGGAGGGAGCTCCCACAGCCAGGGGAGGAGGCGAATGCCCTTGAAGCCGAGCTCCTGCACGCAGCGCCGAACTTCGGCCACGGCCGCCATGGGCTTGCGGAGGTTGACCGCTCCGACGCCGACGAGCTTGTCGGGATGGGCGCTGACCAGCTCGTAGACCTCGTCGTTGGAGAGCAATACGCCCGATGGCCCCCACCACGCGCTGCACAAGGCCTTGTCCACTCCGGCGTATTGGAGCGCTCCGAGGGTCAGTTCCGGCGGGATCACCTCCGGCGGTTCGGTCATGCCCATCCATCGCAGGAGAGACTCGAACATCTCGTGGCGGAGGAAGGCGGGAGTGGGGTGCTGGATCCAGGCGTCGACAATCATGGGGTCTGTCTAACGTCGAGATCGGCGTTTTCGCCGCGAAGTCGTGGCGAGGGTCGGCACTAGGTGATGGCGACGACGGTGGCCGCCATCACGGCTGCGCGGGCGGCATCGGCGGCGTGTTTGGCCTCGAGACCCAGCGAAGCGCGCTTGGTCCTCTCGACGATGAGCGGTCGCAACGCCTCGAGCTCGCGCGGCGCCCACACCTGCTCCAGCAGCTCCGAGGCCCTCAGCAAGCTGATCAGTGCGTCGTCACGGTGCGGGGGATCCGACTCTCCGACGGTGGCGAGGTGCTTGCGCAACCGCTCGCGAATCGACAGTTCGGTGGTCATGTCTGCGGTCGGATGGCGGGTGTTGTAGGCGATGAACCACCACTTGTCCTGCTCGTGGCGGAGCACTCCCTTGGCCACCAGATCGTCGCGGACCCAGCCGGCGATGTCGTTGGTCGTCCAGGTACCCCACAGCCAGCTCATGCAGGTCCGCAGATCGGCGGGCTTGCCGCCTTCGAGAGCCTTCTCCACCTCGCCGAGGAGGCCCTTGCTCAGTGGCCCCGGGCGCAGCGCGAACTTGCCTGCCGACACCGGGACGAGGCGGTCGGTGAACATCATTTCCCCGATCCATGCTGCGGAAACGGCGGATCTGAGCATGAAGGAATCCTCGACCAGGGTCTGCCCGGAGTGGTCATCGAGGGAGAGCAGGACATAATCGTGAGCGAGTGTAAGCATAGTCCACCGCTAAACACCAATACCATCCATGTCAATGACAATCGTACGGGAGGATGCGCGCTGAAGCCTCCGCGGTAGAGCGCCTCTTCCACCGCCTGCACCTCGGTCGCCGTCCAGCTGGGCGCACCTCAGCGCGTGTGATGTGGTCGCGAGACTGCCGATCCAGGCGCCGGCAGATTCGTTGAATGTAGCAGTTGCTACGGGCATCATTCTGTACGAGCGGGTGAGGCAGACGCTCCCGTCATGATCGGCGGCGGACCAATGCCGGAGCCGAGTGTATGGTGGGTGCGGAGAATCCATGAAGCCCCTCGCCATCGCCCTTGCCACGATGCTACCCCTGACCGCGTTTGCCGAAGAAGCCGAGCGGCCACTCTTCGAGATCAGCCTGACCCTGTCGCCCCTCGTGGCGTTCACTTCGCCCTTTGTTCCCGGTGCCGAACTCACCGCCGAATGGGAGGCGGGACAGAAATTCGGGGCTGGATTCGTCGGGGGGATCGGCTCGAATGACGGGCTTGTCTGGGCCGGCGGCCTCCAGGCGAATGGATACTTCTACGGGGATTTCTCGGCGGGCCTGTTGGTCGGCGCCGAGTACATGTTCCACACCTTCGAGAGCCCGGGAGACATCGCGTCGGGAATGGGTGGCTACGTTGGTGGAAAGTACACCTTGCCCGTGGGTTTCACACTGATGCTCCACGTTGGCGCCGCCTGGTCCTACCCGGAGTTCGACATCGGCAACGGCGAGATCGGTCCCCTGGTGAACGTCGGTATCGGGTGGAGTTTCTAGTGCGACAGATCGGAAGTGCCTTCCCAGTTCCTGGAAAGGCACTTCCAATCCTCTCGCGCTACTACACTTGGCCGCGCTGACATCCCGGGCCCGCCCTTCGGGCGACCCTGCTTTCCTCGCTGCGCTCGTCTATCCGGGTCGTCTTGCAAGCAAGACGGGCTCGGGACGGCAGCGCTTCGCGTCGCGCAAGCGCGCCACGACATCGTGCGACGTTACGAAAGTCCATCTAGCGATGAACTTACGAACCGTGGCACTAGTCCACTTCTGAGTAGAAGCCAACGCCGCGCACGTTCTCGTCGAGCTTGAGCGGATGCTGCAGCGATGGGAATGCGCGCTGCTGGCAGTTCAATCTCTCGCACAGGCGGCAGGTGACGCCGATGGGGACAACGGCGTCGGCGTTGTCGAGATCGATACCTTCGGAGTAGACCATCCTCCGGGCCTCCTCGAGCCGACAGCCGAGGCCGATGGCGAACGTGGTCTCGGGTGCGTGGAAACCGCCATGGCGTCGGCCCAGGGTGCGCGCGATGCAGAAGTAGGCTTCGCCGCCGGGCATCCGGGACATCTGGATGCGGATATCTCCCTGAAAGGCGAAGGCCCGGGCGACGTTCCAGCGGGGACAGGCGCCTCCGAACCTGGAGAAGCGAATGCCGGAGGCCGAGAACCGCTTCGAGACGTTTCCGGCTGGATCGATCTTGATGAGGTGAAACGAAACGCCCTCGGCTCCGGGGCGCTGAAGGGTCGTCAGGCGGTGGCAGACCTGCTCGAAGCTGGTGCGGAACCGATGGCCGAGGAGCTCGATGTCGTAGCGCTCCTGCTCGGCGGCATCGCGGAAGGGGCGATAGGGCATCAAGATGGCCCCGGCGAAGTAGTTAGCCAGTACCATCCGGGCCAATCGCCGGGAGTCGTCTGTGGTCAACACCTCGTCTTCGCAGATCGGCGCGAGCACTTCGCCCTGGGTGAGCAGGCCGATCTGGTGGGCGATCTGGAAGTGTCGACTCCGCGGGGCCAGGACCTCCGAGATGGCGATCTCGCGCCGGTCGGGGTCGTAGCGGCGGACGGCGCGGTCGGCTTGCTGGGTGACGACTCGGACCCGGACATCGCACTCCTCTTTGAGGTAGCGGACCATGCCGGTGTAGATGTCGTCCTTGTCGAACGTGGCCCGTTTCCACAGGAGCTCGGCCCCCTCTTCGAGAGCCGGGAAGTAGTTGTTCCGCCGTTGGATGAGGTCGCTGACCTCTTCGGACGGGAGGCGCTGTGCGACCACCGGCGCCTGACCCAGAACGCGAGAGGCGAGGTTTTCGGCTGACTCTTTGGCGCCGTTGTAGCTGGCGAACAAGGTGATCAGGGCGCGACTGACCGCTGGAGACTGGCGCACCAGATCTTTGATGTCGGTGTTGGTCAGGTTGTGGGAGTCGAACATCGGGTCGCCGAAGATCTCCATCAGATCGGCCTGTAGTTGGGCGTCTCCCTCGGCGGCGAAGGTGGACAGATCGACGTCGAAGTGCTGGGTGAGCTTGATCAAGAGCGCCGCGGACAGGGGCCGCTTGTCGTGCTCGATCAAGTTCAGGTAGCTCGCGGAGATGCCGAGCCGCTCCGCCATGCGCACCTGAGTCAGTCCCTGACGGCGCCGCAGCGCCCGCACTTTCCCGCCCAGATTCTGAGCCATTGGCGTCCCCCACAAGACTCGGACATCTTTACAAGCTTTACGGATTTACAGCCACCCCTTTACGGATCGTGACGGCGTGACAGTGTTGCAACGACCTGCGTATTGACGGCCTGCTCCGCCTGGTGCAAAACATTTACATCAACTGAGGGGCTATTCACTTTGACGCGGCGACCCGCGCTTCCCAACTTGTCGGAAGCGATCCTCACACCCGATGCAGTCGGGTTCGTGACCGAGCTCACACGGCGCTTCGGTGGCCGCGTCGACGAACTTCTCGCCGAGCGCGAGCGCATGCAGCGCCGCTACGACGCCGGCGAGCTTCCCGACTTCGATCCGGGCACGGCCGACATCCGCAACGGCGACTGGACATGCGCTCCGTTGCCAGCTGATCTGCAGGATCGACGGGTAGAAATCACCGGTCCGGTCGACCGGAAGATGATCATCAACGCCCTGAACTCCGGGGCGAATGTGTTCATGGCCGACTTCGAGGACTCCACGTCGCCCACCTGGGCCAACATCATCGACGGTCAGCGGAACCTCCGCGACGCCGTGCGGGGTTCCATCGACTACCTGCACCCGCGAACGGGCAGGGAGTACCGGCTGAATGGCCAGACCGCGGTGCTGTTCGTGCGACCCCGGGGTTGGCATCTGGTCGAGAGCCATCTGCAGGTGGACGGGCGGCCCGTTCCCGCGGCGCTGTTCGACTTCGGGCTGTACTTCTTCCACAACGCGACTGCGCTGGTAGCCCAGGGTTCGGCGCCGTATTTCTACCTTCCGAAGCTCCAGAGCCATCGTGAAGCTGAGCTGTGGAACGACGTCTTCGTCTGTGCCCAGCGGGCGCTCGGCCTGCCCATCGGCACCATCAAGGCCACCGTGCTCATCGAGACGCTGCCCGCGGCATTTCAGATGGACGAGATCCTGTACGCGCTCAAGGACCACTCGGCCGGACTCAACTGCGGGCGTTGGGACTACATCTTCAGCACGATCAAGACCGTTCGTGCCCACGCCGATCGCGTGCTTCCCGATCGGGGTCAGATCGGCATGACGCAGCCGTTCATGAGGGCCTACACCCGGCAACTCGTCCGCATATGCCACCGACGCGGCGTGCACGCCATGGGCGGAATGGCGGCGCAGATCCCGATCAAGAGTGATGCGGTCCGAAATGCTGCGGCCCTGCAGAAGGTCCGGGTCGACAAGCTCCGCGAGGTCAACGACGGCCATGACGGCACCTGGGTCGCGCACCCCGGTCTCGTAGGCATTGCCCGACAGGTCTTCGACGACCTGATGCCCGGCGCCAATCAGATCTCCTGCCAGCGACCGGAGTCGGTGTTCGGGCGCGACGAACTCCTCGCCGTGCCTGTCGGGACCAAGACCCTCGATGGACTTCGCCACAGTATTCGCGTGGGTGTGCAGTACCTCGAGGCGTGGCTTCGGGGCCATGGCTGTGTCCCTCTGTACGACGTGATGGAAGACGCCGCGACCGCCGAGATCTGCCGCGCCCAGATCTGGCAGTGGGTCCATCACCGGGTCGTGCTGGACAACGGCATGACCGTCGACCCAGCGCTCGTTCAGCAGCTGTTGACCGAGGAGCTGAACCAGCTTCCCAACGCAGAGGACTCGCGCCTGGACGAGGCGGCACGCCTGTTCAGCGAGCTCTGCACCACCACTTCCTTCACCGAGTTCTTGACCCTGCCGGCGTACCGCCGGCTGCAGGAGTAATGCCCATGTCCGTCGCTCAGAATCCCCCCGTCTCAGAAGTCGACCTGCAAGCATCGCGATTCCACGGAATCACGCGACCGTATTCGCAGGAAGATGTCGAGAGGCTCCGCGGATCCGTGAAGATCGAGCACACGCTCGCGACCCGCGGGGCCAAGCGGCTCTGGAGGCAGATCCACACCATGCCCTATGTGCACGCTCTCGGCGCCCTCACGGGTAACCAGGCCGTTCAGCAGGTTCGCGCTGGGCTCCCGGCGATTTACGTCAGCGGCTGGCAGTGCGCCGCGGACGCCAACATCAGCGGCGAGATGTACCCCGACCAGAGTCTCTACCCGGCCAACTCTGTTCCGAAGCTCGTCGAGCGGCTCAACTGTGCGCTCATGCGGGCCGACCAGATCGAGCACTCGGAGGGTATGGACGAGCGCGACTGGTTCGTGCCGATCGTCGCGGACGCCGAGGCCGGGTTTGGTGGCGCCCTGAACGCCTACGAGCTCATGAAGGGCATGATCAAGGCCGGCGCTGCCGGAGTTCACTTCGAAGATCAGCTGGCCAGCGAGAAGAAGTGCGGCCACCTCGGCGGCAAGGTGCTCGTCCCGACCCAGCAGTTCGTCAAGACCCTCATCGCCGCGCGCCTCGCCGCCGACGTGATGGACGTTCCGACGGTGATCATCGCCCGAACGGACGCCAACTCTGCCGGTCTCCTCACCAGCGACATCGACGAGCGCGACCACGAGTTCATCACTGGCGAGCGCACACCCGAAGGCTTCTTCCACGTGCGCAAGGGCATCGATCAGGCCATCTCTCGCGGCCTCGCGTACGCGCCCTATGCCGACCTGATCTGGTGTGAGACGAGCCTCCCGGACCTCGATGAGGCCCGCAAGTTCGCCGAGGCCATCCACGAGCGTTTCCCCGGCAAGAAGCTGGCCTACAACTGCTCCCCGAGCTTCAACTGGCGCAAACACCTGGATCAGGAGACCATCGAGATCTTCCAGAAGGAGCTCGGCGACATGGGCTACGCCTTCCAGTTCGTGACGCTTGCGGGCTTCCACGCCTTGAACATGAGCATGTTCGACCTGGCCGCTGGCTACCGTGACCGGGGCATGGGCGCCTACTCAGAGCTGCAGGAGCGGGAGTTCGCCGCCGCAGATCGCGGGTACACCGCCGTCAAGCACCAGCGCGAGGTCGGCACCGGCTACTTCGACAGCGTGTCGCAGGTCATCAGCGGTGGGAACAGCTCCACACTGGCCCTGGCTGGGTCGACTGAGGCCCAACAGTTCTAGGGCTCTACTCGGGCGGGCAGTCGAAGACGGGCTCGCACACGTCGAACTCGACGAACTCGAACCCGGGTCCGAAGTCGTCATTGCAGACGAACGTCGCGTCGAGGCAGTTGCAGGCCTCGGCGTCGGTGTATGTGCAGGTGGCCAGGTCGGCGATCACGCTCGTGCAGTCGATGGTCGGATTGCACGCCTGGTACGCAAAACACAGTTTGTTAGTGTATAAATCGATAAACTCGACTTCGGGGATCGGCAGCGTACTCGCGTCGGCGCAGGTCTTGTCCGCGTAGATGACGGTGTCGGTATCGGTGTCGGAATCGGTGTCGGCGTCGGTATCCGCATCGGTGTCGGTGTCGGCGTCAGAATCGGTGTCTGTGTCCTGGCCGAGCTTGGGCGAGCCGGTATCGTCGGATTTGTCGCTGCCGCCGCAGCCGAGAACGAGAAGGAGCATCGCGGTTCGAGTCATCGCCGTCTTCTATACAGCAAGATCAGCGGCAGCCACCACTCGTATGGTGAGTGATAGCATCGGGATCGAGCCAGCCGATCTCCCTCCGGTCGATAGTCTGTCTCGAAACATCAGTTTCGTGACGCGCAAGCGCGCCACTGGGGAGATTCCATTCACAATCGACACTCAAACCGGAGGGCGCAAGCGCTATTTCCTCCTGTTTGGGCGCCGACTGTGAACGGAATCGCTATGCGCACTCTCCTCTTGTTCCTGGTTGGATGCGGGTCATCTCCCGCCGAAGACACCGATGAAAAGCCAGCAGTCTGTGGAGATGCGGGCGAAGTCACCGTCGTCGCGGATGGCCTCGATGGAACCGAAGGCATTGCGTTCTCTCCAGATGGACGGCTCTTCGTCTCTGAAGACACCCGGGTGATCGAGGTCTTCGACGACGGATCCACCGCCGAGATCGCCGCGTTTCCCCACGCGATCGGGCTCGCATGGTGGGGTGAGGCCCTGATGGTCGCGAGCTTTGACACCGGAGAGGGCGTTGGAGGCGTGTTCAGCCTCGACGTGGACACCGGGGTCTCCTCGATCTTCGCGACCGACATCGATCAGGCCAACTTCCTCACCGTCACGCCCTGGGACACACTCCTCGTCTCCGACGACTTCGATGTGCGGATCTTCGAGGTATCGAGTGAGGGAGACGTCTCGGTATGGCTCGACAACGTGCAGTCTCCCAATGGAATGGCCTTCAGCCCCGACGGTTCCACGCTGTATGTCGCGAGCACCTTCGGGTTGCCAGCGCCGATCTGGGAGGTCCCCATCGACGGTCAGGCCGCGGGCACACCGGTCTCCCTCTTCGAATACGATGTCTCCGAGGTCCCGGATGGCCTGGCGATGTCGGCAGCCGGGAATCCGTTGGTCGCCCTGAACATTGGCGGCCACATCGATGAGGTCTCCGCGGGCAGCGCTACAGTTGTCGGGGACGATCTCGATACCCCTGCGAGCCTGGCTTTCGGAGAAGGGGAGTGGGACCCCTGCTCGGTCTACGCGACGTCGCTCTTCGGCGATGCCGTGTATCGGATCACTGCCGGGCAGCTCGGGGACTCACCCCGGCGCTAACTTTTTGCGGACTTCCTCCAATGTGGCGCCGTCGATCGAGATGACCTTGTCCCGCCCGGTCTTGCCGCGCACGATCTCCAGCCGAGAAGGTGGGATGCGCAACACCTTTCGCCCGAGAAACTTGAGGAGTTCTCTGTTGGCAGCCCCATCGACGGGCGGTGCTTTGAGCCGGATCTTCAGGGCGCCGGTCTCGGCGATCACCCCCACGATCTCGGTGCGACTGGCCCGCGGCTGCACGCGGATCGACAGCCAGATCGATCCGCTTCGCTGGGTCAGGTTCAGGTCCATTCCACTACGTCCGTTCGGCCAGTGACCCTATCAGCAGATAGATTCGCCTCGCATGCGACGCCGACGCAAACCCCGACTGTTCTCGTTTCCGTACGAGGTCGAGCTGTCTCACTACGACGGCGTGATCACCGATCTGGACGAAAGAAAGGTCCTTCGGAGCGTGATCGAGGCCTTCATCGAGATCGCGCACAACAAGCGAATCACGCCCAGCTCCATGGCGCCCATCACCGCTGCGGCCCGCCATGCCAATCCGCAGCTCCGGGGCCTCGCGATTCTGCGCCTGACGGTGCTATGCCACTACTTTGCCGAGGCGGCCGACGAGCTGTCGAAGATCGCCTCCGACCCCGATCCCCAGACCCGGATCTTTGCGGCGCCGATGTTGGCAAATGCGCCCCACGGCGTGGCGATTCCCCTCGTTCAGCAGCTGCTGGAGGATGGGGACTGGAGGGTGCGGAAGGCAGCGGCCCAGGTGGGCACGGCGGTGCGAGTCGACGCGCTGCGCCAGGTCCTTGCGCGGCGGATTGCGCGGGAGCAGGACGCCCGGGTGCGAGTGGTTCTTCAGATCGGTCTGGACTTCCAACGACCGATTCGCCACTACCGGTGAGATAGAATCCAGCCATGCGCATCCCTCCTGGCCCACGGGGCTACCCTGGCGTCGGCTCGCTTCCCGACTTTCACGCCGATCCTCTGGGATTCCTTAGAGGCAATGCAGAGTACGGTGACATCGTCACCTATTGGCTCGGCGGCGAGCAGATGACCCAGGTCACCCATCCGGAGTTCATCGGCCAGGTCTTGCTGGGCCATCACCGGGTGATGCACAAAGACGCGCTGTATCAGCGGCTCAAGAACATCCTCGGCGAGGGATTGATCACCAGCGAGGGAGAGTTGTGGAAGCGGCAGCGCAAGATTGCCGCCAAGCCCTTCGGGAAGAAGCAGGTGGACAAATACGCCAAGGAGATGGTCCGCCTCACCAAGGAGTGGTCCGAGTCCCGTTCAGCGGGGGATACGCCAGATATCAACGACGAGATGATGGCGATCACCCAGCAGATCGTGCTGCGCTGCGTTTTCGGGACCGACTTCGAGGCCGATACCGAGCGGGCAGGGGAGTGCCTACACGCCTATTTGAATAACCACGTGTCGGAGATCTTCGGCATTCGACGCTTGCTTCCTCAGTGGGTGTCGACGCCGGCGCGCAAGGAGGCAAACGCCGCGGCGCGGGAGATGGACGACATCGTCTACTCGGTGGTCAGGGCCAAACGCGCCGGGGACACCCGCGGCCAGGACGATGTGCTGTCTCGTCTACTCAACGCAGCCGCAGACGATGGCGTCGAGATGAGCGATCGCCAACTCAGAGACGAGGCCGTCACCTTTTTTGCCGCAGGCCACGAGACGACTGCGCTGGTCCTGACCTATGCCTACCACTTGCTGTCGACCCACCCCGAGGTACAGGACCGACTCGTCGCCGAAGTAGCCGATGTGCTCAAAGGCAAGGCGGTAACCGCGGCTTCATCTCGCATGCTCCCCTGGACACGGGCGATCGTGCAGGAGTCCATGCGCTGCTACCCGCCGGTCTGGGCCATCGGGCGAGAGCCGACCGAGGACATCGCCGTGGGGCGCTTTGTGTTGCCCAGGGGTTCCCAGATCATCCTCAGCCAGTGGGTCTTGCATCACGACCCGCGTTGGTTCGACGACCCGTGGACCTTCGAGCCGCAGCGGTGGATCGACGGCCTCGAAGAGCGACTGCCTCGGTTTGCCTACTTCCCCTTTGGCGGAGGGCCGCGGGTGTGCATCGGCAATCACTTCGCGATGCTGGAGGGCATCGTCATGTTGGCCACCATCGCGCAGAAATGGCGATTCGAGAAGACTACGGACGAGCCGCTGACCCTCAAGCCGTCGGTGACGTTGCGACCGGGCCGCCCCATTCGACTCGAGATGAGGGCGGTGTGACGGCCGTCATCGGGGTGCCATGGCTGGCCAACTCGCTCGGTCTACCCGGACTCCCAGAATTGCCGGAGCGAGCGGATGTCGTGGTCATCGGTGGTGGACTTGCCGGCGCGGCGGCTACGGCGATGCTCGCCGCGAAGGGCACCGATGTGGTGCTGCTGGAAAGCCGGCCCGATGTCGGCCTCGGCGCCTCGGGGCGTCATCTCGGGCACGTCACGACCGGCTTGATCGAGCATCCCTATCGCCTGGTGCACGCCATGGGCAGCGAAAAGGCCGGCCAACTCTTGGCGTTTAGCGCCCAGAATCATGCGCTTTTGCAGGAGTGGACAGCCTTCGAGCCCAGCGGCGGGTTGTGGTGCGCGCTCGATCAGCGCGAGCAACCACAGATCGCCATGAGCGCCGAATCCCTGGTCGAGCTCGGAATTGCGGTCGAGGAGTTGAGGGCGGAAACCGTAAACGAGCGCATCGGTGCCCAGGGATTGGGTCCGGGCATGTGGCTGCCCGGCGATGGGATCGTCGATCCAGCGAACGTGGTTCGCGATCTCGTCGCGCGGGCGCCGGAGCGGGCGTACGTGAACTGTGCGGTCACGGCGGTGACGGAAGACGAAGCGGGCGCCGTCGTGCACGTCGGGGGACGCACGATCGGAGCCGAGCTGGTCGTGTTTGCGGCCAACGCGTGGTGCCCGACCATCGATGCTGTCTTCGACGGGAAGATCACGCCCATTCGCGAGCAGGCGCTGCGCTTTGCGCCCTCTGACGTCGAGGTTCGGGCCGGCAGGGCCGGCTACGGCTACACCGTCTGGCGGCAGGCCCCCGACGGAGCTCTTCTTGTTGGCGGCTGTCGATGGGCCACTCCGCATATGGAGGTCGGCGAGACCGACGAAGATAGGGTGGTCGACCGGATCCAGCGGAAGATCGAAGGCTTTGCGCGGGTGCACTTCCCCGCATCGACGGCCACCGAGATCACGCACCGGTGGTCCTGGATCGTCTCGACCACTTGCGATGGCCTGCCGATCATCGGGCCCTTGCCGGGAAGCGCGCGAATGATCGCCTGCGCGGGTTTCTGCGGGAACGAAGCCGGTCTGGGTGTGCGCGCAGCTCAGGCGGTCGTAGACGGGATCCTGGAGGGCCGAACCGACGGTGTGCCCGCTTTTCTCGCCGCTTCGAGATTCGTCTGACACCCGAGGCGGTCCCATCGTGTAGGATTCACCGCCAACTTGGGAGTGGCGATGGCACTGTCAGAACTCAATAGCGACGAACGACTCTCACTCATGCGCTTCGTGTGCAGTTTCGCGTGGGCAGATCTCGAGATCGCCGACGCCGAGCGGAACTTCGTCACCAAGATGATGCAGCAGCTCGACCTCAACGAAGACGAGCGCGCGCAGGTCGAAGAGTGGCTGAAAATGCCGCCGCGTCCCGAAGATGTCGACCCGACCGATATTCCCGTCGAACACCGACAGATCTTCCTGAACTACGCCCTGCAGATGGTCGGGGCCGATGGGATTGTCGACGAACGCGAGGTCGAGACGTTCTCGCTGTTCGAGAAACTTCTCCGGTAAACCGGCTTAGAACACCGCGGCTTCGCGAATCCGGTCCGAGAACTGAATCAGGGCGATGATCAACATCGGCTCGAGCTGCACGAAGTGCGCTGCGACGGTTTGGGAGGGGATGATGCCGCCGATCTCGTATGCCTACTGACGTGCCTTTGGCCGGAGGATCGACCAGGCGCCGAGACACGACGCGTTCATCGCGATTGACCCACTCGGCAGTGAGTACACGCGCCGCATCGCGCTCCAGAACGACGAGATCCACTGGCTTGGTCGCAGACACGGACACCTCGGGCAGGTTTCAGATCCAATCGTCACGGATGCAGATGGCTTTAGGAGATCACTTCGGTTTGCAGCTCTTGAAGCTCTTGACGCATCTCAAGTTCGCTGTTTTTCCAGCTATGATCGTCACTTTCCCCGCTTGTACTGCGCTGGCCTCGTCCTCGAACATCGCCATGATCGCGTATTCGGCGGCGGGGATGGATTGACCGGATCGGAACGTCTTTCCACCCCCTTCGAGCCACACGAGCTTGGCCCCGGTGAAGGTCATCGCGCCGCCTGTTACCGGGGCCGGAGTTGGGTCGGGTGCGGGAGCACCGACCCGCTGTGGGACCGGGTTGGGAGCTGGCTCGGGTTCGGGTTCGGGTTCGGGTTCGGGCTCTGGCTGGGGTGCTGCGACAGGCTGTGGAGCGGGCGTCGGTGCGGGTTCCATGACGACCTCGGGTGCCGCGCGTTGGTTCGACCACAGCATGGCGCCAATACCGAACAAGCCGACCAGGAGAATGGCGCCGCCCATGAACAACCCGGCGGCGGCGATCCCCCAGCTGGAGCTGGCGGCGGGCCGGTTGATGCTCATGTCCGTAGTCAGCGGTGCCAGCGTCTGCCCGACAGCCTTGTCGGTGGGTTCTCCACTTGGGCCGCGGACGATGGAGTCGGTCCAGGTCGGTTGGCTGTTGTCGCCGCCAGAGGAGAGGGCGAATTTCGTGTTCCTCTGTTCCTCGGCCAGGGTCCTGGTGATCTCGAAGAACGTGCCTTCGTGGCCCAATGACGTCGGGCGGGAGATGTGGCCAATAGGCGCGGGTTCCGGCAACATCGTGTCGCCGGGATCCTGTGTAGGTGGCACAGGCAGCTCGTCGAGATCGCCGTCGAGGTAGGCGATTACCTGGGCACAGTCGGGGATCCGCTCCCGCGCGTCGGTCCGCAGGAGGCGGTCGATGGTCTCCGCGACGCGGTCGGGCAGGTCGGGATTCACCTCCTTTGGCGGCGTGTATGTCGAGTTTGCGATGTCGTGGAAGAGCTGGATCAGATCCTCGCCGTGATACGCGGGCTGGCCACAGACCAGCTCGTAGAGGATGCACCCCAGGGAGTACATGTCGGCGCGGCGGTCGACCTTGCTGGCGTCGCGGATCTGCTCTGGCGCCATGAATGTCGGCGTGCCCATCGTCGCACCGGTACGGGTCTTTCGTGCACGCTCGTCACCACTGAGGGCCTTGGCGAGACCGAAATCTGTCACTTTCGGGAGGATGCCACCCTCGCCGACATCGAGCATGACGTTGGCGGGTTTCAGGTCGCGATGGATGAGGTTCTTGCTGTGGGCGTGGCCGACGCCCGAGCAGATCGCCCGAAAGACCGTCAGCGCCTCATCGAGCGTTGGATCGTAGTGCTTGAGCAGCCGATCGAGAGAGGGCCCATCGATGAACTCCATCAGGAGCCCAGGGGACCCGTCGACGTCCAACACGTCGGTGACTGCGACGATATTCGCGTGCCGCAGGGTGGCCTGTACGCGGCCCTCCTGAATCAACCGCTCGCGTACATCACGGGTCGTGATGGACAGGACTTTGAGGGCGTGGAGCGTTCCCAGCGTATTGTGCTTGACCCGGTAGACCGTGGCCATTCCGCCCTCGCCGACGGGCGTTTCGACGACATAGCGGTCGACCTCACGGCCGGCGCGAAGCACAGGTCACCAACGGGCGACGAAGAGCGCTGTCACGCCGACGCCGACTGAGACTGCGGCCGTTGCACCCGATGCGATGACCAGTGTGTTTGTCTGTTTTTGCAGTCCATCGATGTTGTCTAGCGTGGCATTGTCGCCGTAGTAGGCAGAATGTGAAGCCAAGGCGCCACCGTAGATCGCCGCCGATGCGGCGAGGCCTGCACCGGCGCCAACCAGCAACGGGACCTTTGCCTTCGAGCGGGTCGCCGACGAGGGTCCGGGCATCGGCTTGGGATCAGCCGGGGAGGGCTCGGGCGCGACCATTACCTCGTATTCGGGCATCGCGTCCTTCGGGCCGAGGTAGTCGGTGGACTCGACCGAACCACCGTCGTCGAAGAGCTGGATGAGGGCGGGAAAGGCCGTGGATCGCGCGAGTCCCTGGCGTCCGTCGATCTGGATCCAGCCCGCCGCGCGTGGTGGGAGTTCGTCGGTCTTGCCGACGGCCGTGTCGATGGCTGTGTAGTCGTCGCGTACCGGATTCCCGGCCGGGACCAGGGTCTCCGGGAACTCGTACTCGGGTTCGATGGTTCGGGCGGCCGCAAACGCGATGGTGCTCTGCGCCGGGTTTCCGTCGAGGAAGCCCTTCAGGCCCTCGAAGCGGTGTAATTCGGCGGCCTGATGACGGGTCACGCCGTCTTTGAGACAGGGCAGGACGGTGCGTGCCTCGTCCATGGAGGCGTTGAATCCGTCGACGTCGAGATCGCCATAACTCGCCTGCGCGCGCTCCAAAAGAGACGCCAGATCCGCGGTTGTCGTCGATTCTGCGCAATCCTGGGCCGCGGCCGGAGAGGCCAGCGTCGCGAGGAAGGTCAGGGAGAGCAAACAGCGGAGCATCATGGCAGAAGCTACACCAGGTTGGCATTCAAAGCACCATGAAAGCGTTATCTGCGCATGGCAGGGAGGCCGTAGATGGGCAGCCGCCTCGAAACCAAGCTCCTCCGGCTCGTCGGCAAGGCGAGCAAGGACTTCGATCTGATTGCGCCAGACGACCGCATCATGGTGGGTGTGTCCGGCGGCAAAGACTCCTATGCGCTGCTGTACCTGCTTCGGCAGATCCAGCGAAAGGTGCCGTTCGACTTCTCGATCGTGGCGGTCAACCTCGACCAGGGTCATCCGGGCTTCCCCGCCGCGATGTTGCGTGGCTGGTTCGAGTCCGAAGGCTACGAACACCGGATGATTGCGAGAGACACCTACTCGATCGTCAAAGAGAAGGTGCCAGCAGGAAAGACGTACTGTTCCCTGTGCTCTCGATTGCGCCGCGGGATCCTCTACAACATTGCCAACGAGCTCGGCGCGACGAAAGTCGCGCTCGGACATCATCGCGACGACATCATCGAGACTCTGATGCTCAACTTGCTCTACGCCGGCCAGATCAAGGCGATGCCTCCGCGTCTGACGTCCGATGACGGTCGGAATGTGCTGATCAGGCCGCTCGTCTACTGCGTCGAAGAGGATCTGGTCGCGTTCGCCGACCAACAGAAGTTCCCGATCATTCCCTGCGACCTGTGCGGAACCCAGGAAAACCTCGAGCGTCAGAACATCAAGCGGCTCATCGGTCACCTGCACGAGCGCAACCCGAACGTAAAGGGCAATCTCTTCGCTGCGCTCTCCAACGTGCGCCCCTCCCATCTACTAGACCCGGATCTTCGCATTGTTTAGGTTCATTCTCGCGTTTTCGATGTTCTTCGGGTCCGCAGATGCGAAAAAGCCCGCGGACGACGATGCCGGCATTCCCTTCGAGATGCAGCAGGTGGTCGAGGCCACGAACCTCGGCAACATGGGCGAGCGTGAAAAGGCCAACAAGGTCTTCACCGAGATCCTCGCCAACAACCCCAGGAACATCGATGCGCGCGTCGGCAGAGGTGTGAACAACTACCTCCTCGGAAAGGTCGGGGATGCCCAGGCAGACCTCAACCACGCCTTTTCCGCCGAGGCCTGGAAGGACATCCAGACCACCACCGACGGAATCAACGAGGTCACTCAGCACGTCACCACCGTCGATCTGGTCGAGCGCCGTGCAGTGGGCGCCGCCATGCTCATCGTGCTTCAGTCCCGGGGCAACGATCTCGATGGCGCTGCCGAGACCCTCGCCACTGCCCAGAAGACGTTCAAGGACGCCGTGCAGATCGACGCCGCCGAGGCCCGTTTCCTCCTCGCAAAGAAAGAGAATGAGGATGCCTGGAAAATCCTCACCCGGGCCGTCGGCGAAGTGGATCCGACCCTGTTCGTTCAGTCCGTGGCCTCTGAAATGGTGGCCGAAGACCCGAACAACGCGACCGAGACGGTGACGAAGTTCCTCGACCAGATGGGGCAGTGGACCGTGCACTTCAACCGGGCGGTCGGCTTCTTCAAGACCCGCCAGTACGACGAGTGCACCAAGGCGGCCGCCGAGGGGATCCGAAAGTACCCGGACAACCCCAAGATGCGGCAGTGGGGGTACAACTGTGCGGTGCACTCCGATCTGGCACAGGCCGACGTTTGGTTGCTCGAGCTCGGTGGTCCAGGCAGCGTAGATGCCTTCATGGTGGTCCAGCACGCCGACGGTCTCGTCAAGGCAAAGCGCAGTCCCGACGCGGTCAAACTACTCGCCTCCCTTCCCAAGCCCAGAAAGGGCGCCGACCCGAAATACGTGCGCTCCCGGCAGATCCTCCACCTGCGAACGCTCGTGGAGCTGGGCTGGCTCGACGACGCGCTCAAGATCGCCGATGGAAAGACGGCGCCCGAGGCCGAGACCCCACTCGCCTATGAGCTCATGCAGGTCAATCGGTTCAGAGATGCCCAGAAAATCCTGGAAAAATCATGTCCGAACCTGAAGGATCGACCGACCGATCAGCAGCATTGCCAGCAGCAGCTGGACTGGGCGCGCACTCACTGACAGCTGAGCGGACCCAGCGGTAGCGTCTGATCGACCGCGAATCCAAGCATCACCGCGTCGAGATGTCCGGTGCCGAGCACGTCGTGCACCTCTTCGGTTGCGCCTCCGATGCGCAGATTGGAGCCCGGGCCCGTCTCGTACCCAGCCGAAGCGACCACCGCGTTGCCATTCATGGGGTTGATCAAGATCATCCGCGTTCCGCCTGCAGGTCGGTCTCGCCAGTACATGTTCACATACCAGGTCTCGTCGAGGGTCGGCACAACGGCTCCGGTAGCGCCTTGTCCAAACTCCGAGCCGCCTTCGCCTGCTGGCGCCCAGGGTTCGTTGCGGTCCATCACGTAGCCACTCGCCGCCTCCGAAGCGGCATAGTGAGCCTGGATCTGGTCATACCAGTCCGTTGGCCAGTCGTTCCCGAAGTCGTCTGCGGTGCTGACCAGGTGTGCCTCCTTGACCAGCGGGCCGACCGATGGCATGCGCAGGAAGGGGTAGTCCTGCCCGTCGGTGTGGGGCCCGATGTAGCAGTCCAGGCCGGGCGCGCACTCGGTCCAGTACATGCGCAGTTCGGTGGCCTCGAGCGCACAGTTGCCGGCGGCCAGCGGCTGAAAATCCACCGACAGCGTGAACGGGCCGGCGAGAGCGTCTCCGTCGTCGTTCACCCAGGTGTCGGCGGTGATGTACCAGGTGCCCGGCTCTACGACCCAGCCGGTAGCGGCGTTGTCGCGGCTCACACAGCTGTCGGTATTTGCTGCCGAGAGCAGGTGTACGTCGATGTCGACCTCGTCTCCCGGTACGTCGTCCAGGGCGACCGAGAGCAGTCCCCGCTCGGAGATCTCGATGGCGTAGAACCACTCCGGTCCGGACTCGTCGGTGTCCGGTGAGCAGGCGTAGAAGTCGGCGTTGCTTCCTGGAGCCTCGGCTGTGTCTCGGCTGTCGACGTACGGCGTCTGTTCAATCGGGATCGGGTTGCACGAGAGCCCCAGATCGCACGGATCGTCGGTGGTCGTCGGATTCGGAGCTGGCGTCTCGGTGCCGGTTGTCGGGTCCGAGGGATCAGGTGCATTTCCGGTTTTGGGCAGACATCCTGCGATCAGGACGAGCGCGCACCACCTCAGAAGGTCACCTTGACCTTCTCCGAGACCTTGCGCCGCCCATCGCCACCGCCAAATCGGTACTCGATCGTGTCGCCGGCGGAGCCGTGCACAGTGACCCGATGGGACGTGATCAGCGTCTCCTCTTTCAGTTCGAAGCCGTCGTCTCCGTGGACGCGTGAGTTGGCGGGAACCGAGGTGGTCCAGCCGATGATCGCGCGGAGCTCACCGGCCATGTGCACACTGTGGTCCAGCATCGTCAGCTTCTCGTCGTCATCGGGGACCTTCCAGGCCAGCGCCGCGTTGGGGTCGACCAGGCCGTGGCCATAGGTCTTGTCCCAGCCCCTCTTTCCGAGATCTTCTGAGGTCTCGTGCAGGGCGAAACGCAGGTCGTAGGGATCGGTGACGCCGTTGGCGTGTACCAGAGCCGCGACCCCCGCCACGTGGGGGCAGCTCATCGAGGTGCCGTTGAAGTAGTGGTATGCCCACTCTCCGTGCTGGACGGTCTCCTGCAGCACGCCATCGCCGAATCCGTCGTTGTCGGCATCCTGGCCGTTGTCACCACCGGGCGCAATCAGCTCCATCTCCGGTCCCTGGTTGCTGTAGACCGTGACCTTGTCCAGCTGGTCCAGGGCGCCGACGGCGATCACCGAGTCATAGGCAGCTGGGAAGCCAATTTGGTCGGTAAATCCGTTGTTTCCGCTGGATGCGAAGATCGTCACTCCCTGCTCCAGCGCGTAGTCGCAGGCGTCGCCGACCACGTCCATGGGCGCCGTGCTCCCCAGGCTCATGTTGATGATGTGGGCGCCGTGATCGGCGGCCCAGATGATGCCGTTCGCCACCGACGCAGCCGATCCGCCGCCGTATTGATCGAGGACGCGAACGCCCATGATGGTGACCTTGGGCGCGACGCCTCCTGTGCCGATGCCATTGTTGGTGGCCTGACCGATGGTGCCCGAGACGTGGGTACCGTGACCGTGTAGGTCGGCGGCGTCGTCGTCGAAGTCGATGAAGTCGTAGCCCTTGATCAGGTTGTAGTAGCCGTCTTCTCCGCTGGAAACGCCGGTGTCCACTACGGCGACAATGGTGCCTTCGCCCTGGGTCGTTTCCCACGCGGTCACGACATCCAGTCGCTTCATATGCCACTGGCGGTCCCAATAGGGATCGTTGGGCTCGAGGCTCATGGCTTTCACCTTGGCCATCGGCTGAACCCACTCGACGTCTTTCTGGGCCTCGAGCTGTCGGATGACGTCTTTGCGCGGCTTGTCGGAGGAGAATTGAACCGTGCGTGTCATGCCGCGTCGCTTGGCGGCGCGACTGTTCGACGCCTTGGTCTTGAAGGTCTGCGTGGCGTTCTTGGCGGAGAGCCTCTTGAAGACGGAGTCGAGCTTCTTGTTGCCCGTGTTCAAGGCGCCGCTCTTGATCTTCGGCGCCCCTTTTCCGTTGTCGCGGAACTTGACGATGTACTCGCCCTCGACGACGGCCTTGTCGAGCTGCTTTTGGGAGGCGTGTTTCCTGGCCTTGCCCTTCTTCTTGATCTCGTCCCCTACCCGAAGCTTGTCGACGGGTGCGTCGATCTTCTCTTCTCCCATCCCCGTGCACGCCAGGGCGGCGAAGACAGAGATTCCACCAGCAATCCAAACCATCGGACGTCGCGACATGCGCACTCCTTGACCTCGTCAACGTAGCCCATCGTCTGCGGCGCAATTGATACAGGATGTTTCGAATGGGACCTAAAGAGCCGCGGTGTCCTCGAGGGGCGGTTCGTCGCCTCGACCTTCGAAGCCCTCCTCGACGCCATCGTCGGGCTGGGCGCCGTTGGCACCCTCGCGTTTGTTGGGGTTTGCAGACCCATGTTGGTCGCGCAGTCGCTCTCTTCGGCGCTTGCGCCGATCGCGGATGACATCGCGCTGTTCGTCGCTGAGCTCTTTGTAGGCCCCCTTGCCGCGCCCACGCATGACGTTCTTGGCGCCGCGGTTCTGTGCGGGTGTCAGCTGGCGGGCGGGCTGCTGGGCGTTGGAGGGGTGGTTGGGAGCCTGGCGGTTCTCGCGCAGCTGGGCGACGTGTTCGGCGCCCTTTTCATCTTCGAGCGCCTTGATCAGGGCTTTGCGGCGCGTGTTGGTGTTCGCGTCCTTGCCGGAGACCTGACTTTGGGCCGCCGTCCACGCCTTGGCCGTATTGCGCACAAGACGGCGCCCCTCGTAGAACCCCATGGTCAGGGTGACCCCGAGGAACATCGCGAGTGCATAGCCGGCGTACTTGGAGATCAGTTCACACTCCCTGAAGACCTGCTAACCCAGGAAGGGATAGCGCCAGTCCGTCGGCGGGTTGAGATTTTCCTTGATCGACCGTGGGCTCGTCCAACGAAGGAGGTTCAACGCCGATCCTGCCTTGTCGTTGGTTCCGGACGCGCGCCCGCCGCCGAAGGGCTGTTGGCCGACGACCGCGCCGGTGGGTTTGTCGTTCACGTAGAAGTTCCCGGCTGCGTAGCGAAGGGCTTCGGTGATCTCTTCGATGATGCGCCGGTCCCGCGCGAAGATGCCGCCGGTGAGGGCGTAGGGGCTGGTCGAGTCCACGACCTTGAGCATCTCTCTCCAGCGGGCGTCGTCGTAGACGTGCAGGGCCGCGATCGGTCCGAAGATCTCCTCCTCCATCAGGCGGGAGTGGGGATCGTCGCACTTGAAGACCGTCGGTTCGACGAACCAGCCCACGGAGTCGTCCGAGGACCCGCCCGCGACGCACTCGGCGTTGGCGTTGCCCCAGTCGAGGTACTCGGTGTGCTTGCGGAAGGCCCGCTGGTCGATGACCGCGGCCACGAAGTTCGAGAAGTCCCGCACATCGCCCTGCTTCATCTCGGCGAGACCGGCCACGACGCGCTCGCGGACCTCTGGCCAGAGGCTCTGCGGCACGTAGACCCGCGACGAGGCCGAGCACTTCTGGCCCTGGTACTCGAAGCAGCCGCGCAGGATGGCCACCGACAGCGAGGCCACGTCGGCGCTCGGATGGGCGAAGATGAAGTCCTTCCCGCCAGTTTCACCGACGATTCTCGGGTATTGCCCGTAGTTGTCGATGTTGCTGCCGATGGTCTTCCACATGCCGTTGAACACCCCAGTGGACCCGGTGAAGTGCACGCCTCCGAGCTTGGGCTGGGCGAGGATGGCCGGGCCGATCTTCGAGCCGGCGCCATGCACGAGGTTGACGACGCCACCGGGCAGGCCCGCCTCTTCGAGGACCTGGTAAAGCCGCCAACAAGACAGCGCGCTCGTCGTCGCGGCCTTCCAGATCGACGTGTTGCCCATGAATGCGGGTGCGGTTGGCAGGTTTAGCGCAATCGAAGAAAAATTGAACGGGGTCACCGCGAAAACAAAGCCGTCCAGGGGACGGTGATCGAGACGGTTCCAGACGCCACGGCTGTTCAGTGGTGGCTGTTCGGTGATGATCTGCTGGGCGTAGTGGGCGTTGAAGCGCCAGAAGTCGATGAGCTCGCAGGCGGCATCGATCTCCGCCTGGTGGCAGGTCTTGGCCTGGCCCAGCATCGTCGCGGCATTGACCGCGTCCCGATGGGGCCCGGCGAGGAGTTCTGCTGCTTTGAGGAAGACCAACGCCCGCTGCTCCCACGGCAGACTGGCCCAATGGGCACGCGCGATCTCGGCTGCGTGAACCGCCGCCTCGATCTCTGCTGCGCCGGCGACGTGCACGTTTGCGAGGACGTGTCCGTGTTCGCAGGGCATGGTCACGGGCATGGTGTTGCCCGTGTACACGTGCTCACCGCCAATTACACAAGGAATCTCCGTGACTTCTGACGCCTCGCTCTCGAGGACCTTCTGAAGGCTTGTTCGCTCGGGACTGCCGGGAGCGTAGGATTTAACTGCTTCATTGTACGGCGTTGGCACCCGATAGATTCCTGCGGACATCGCGCTCTCCTGATTCGAAACGGGAGGCCTGGTAACACGTGATAGGATGCGCCGATATGGACCCTTCTCTCCTACTAGCAGTATCGCTAGCCTTGTTCGTCGGATCGGCATTCCTCCTGATCCTGACGCTCATCGTTGCGGCCTACACCTGGTGGATGATCCGCAAGGCGGAAGAGGCTGAGGCTGCGCGGGCGGCCGAACTGGAGCCGGATTTCAGTCACCTCAATGTCGGTGATGCCGAGCAGCCGGTGCCTTCGCTCCTGTCCCAACACACCGATCACGACGCCGAAGACGTCGACGACATGGCGACCGAGGTGTTCTCTCCAGAACTTCTCGGGACCCATGCTGGCGGCTCGTCCTTCACCCTGGGCGGCGGCAATCGAGACAAGTAGCTCGGCTCCCCTGGCGCCGTGACGCCCAGCGAGTAGACTCCTGCCCATGACGCCGCTCCGCACTCGGATCGACCCTCGATCCGACGCCTTTCAACGCAATCACGACGCCAACCTCGAGTCGGTGGCCGAGCTGCAAAGGCTGCTGGCCAAAGCGCGCGCGGGTGGTGGCGAGAAGTATGTCAATCGACATCTCGCCCGGGGCAAGCTTCTGCCGCGGACCCGGGTAGAGCTCCTGCTCGATCGAGACAGCCCGTTCCTCGAGCTGTGTCCCTTGGCGGGAATGCACGTTGGAGGTGCTGTTCCGGGCGGTTCAGTGGTGGCTGGAGTCGGCTGGGTGAACGGCGTCGAATGCATGGTGAATGCGTCCGACAGTACAGTTCAGGGCGGAGCCATCGGGCCCTGGGGTCTGAAGCGGGGCGCCCGACTCAGCGAGATTGGATGGGAGAATCGCCTGCCCAGCATTCACCTCATCGAGTCCGCAGGAGCCGACCTTCCGAACCAAGCGGAGATCTTCGTGCCCGGCGGCGGTGGCTTCCGGCACATCACGCGGCGTTCGGCCGCACGCATCCCGTCGGTTTCACTGGTCTTTGGCTCCTGTACCGCCGGTGGCGCGTACATCCCCGGGGTCTCGGACTACACGGTGATGGTCAAGGAACAGGCCTATATGTACCTTGCAGGGCCGCCTCTGGTGAAGATGGCCACTGGGGAGATCGTCGATGACGAGGCGCTCGGCGGCGCCGACATGCACGCCAGGGTGAGCGGGGTGAACGACTACCTCGCCAGCGACGAGTTCGACTGCATCCGCATCGGTCGCGAACTCATCGGCCGCATCGGTCATCGGCGTCACGGACCCGGCCCCACCGGCCCCGGTGATGCGCCAATCCACGATTCGGCAGAGCTCCTGGGCATCGCGTCCGACGACCTGAAGATCCCCTTTGATTGCCGCGAGGTCGTCGCCCGCATTGTCGACGGGAGCCGCTTCATGGAGTTCAAGCCACTGTATGGGACCAGCCTCATCTGCGGCTTCGCCGAGCTCTCCGGCTACAAGATCGGCATCCTTGGCAACAACGGCATCCTCTTCTCGGAGTGCGCCGAGAAGGCGGCCCAGTTCATCCAGCTCTGCAACCAGAGCGACACGCCGCTGCTCTTTCTCCAGAACATCACGGGGTTCATGGTTGGAAAGGCCGCAGAGGAGGCCGGGATCATCAAGCACGGAGCGAAGATGATCAACGCGGTCAGCAACAGCACCGTGCCGGCGATCACACTGATGATCGGTGGCAGCTATGGAGCTGGAAACTACGCAATGATGGGTCGCGCCTATAAGCCGCGGTTCCTGTTCTCGTGGCCAAACCACAAGATCGCCGTGATGGGGCCCGAGCAGCTCGCCGGTGTTCTCGACATCGTGCGTCGGGCCGCAGCTGCGAAGCGCGGTATGCCCGTGGACGAAGAAAAACTCGGCATGCTCAAGAAGATGCTCGTCGGCAAGGTCGAGTACGAATCCACCTGCTGGGCCGCCACCGGCCGACTGTGGGACGACGGCGTCATCGACCCTCGCGACACCCGCACCGTGCTCTCTATGGCCCTGTCCATCATCCACAACGCGCCCGTCGAAGGCACGTCGACCTGGGGAACCTTCCGGCACTGATATGCGTATAGAAACCATTCTTATTGCCAATCGTGGTGAGATCGCTCGCCGCATCATCCGGACCTGCCACGACCTCGGCATCGGCACCGTTGCGGTGTTTTCCGACGCCGATGCCAACCTGGCGTTCGTCACCGAGGCGCAGCAAGCCGTGCGATTGGGGGCTCCAGAGCCCGCACAGAGCTACCTGAACGTCGAGAAGATCCTCGAAGCCGCGGCGCGAACCGGCGCCGATGCCATCCACCCCGGGTACGGCTTTCTCGCCGAAAACGCGGACTTTGCACGCGCGGTCAGCGATGCCGGGCTGGCCTGGATCGGCCCGCCTCCCCAGGCTATCGATTCGATGGGAGACAAGGCGGCCGCCCGCCAGCTCGCGACCGCCAACGGCATCCCGACGGTGCCCGGCTACGACCAGAGCCA
>Ga0315336_1001115_pt1 | contig 57651 bp, 49 predicted proteins | sample ASW5metaG_FD_204512 | JGI IMG/M metagenome (GOLD analysis project Ga0315336, IMG submission 204512) | Ammonia-oxidizing marine archaeal communities from Monterey Bay, California, United States - ASW #5 | ecosystem: Environmental > Aquatic > Marine > Intertidal zone | place: USA: California...
TCGCCCCCGTCGCACCGCAGCCAGAGAGACGCGCTCGGCTTCGCCCGTCCAGGTCAATGAATCGGTTCCGACCTGGTCTCCGAGTGCCGCGGTCACGCCCTCGGGAAGCGAAACCGTGACCGTCCACTCCACGACGGGCACTCCGCCGGGCACAAGAGGCTGCGGATACCAGGCGCCGTTCGCAAACAGACCTTTGCGGGTGGTTCCCGTGGCGCCATATCGTCGCGGCAGCCGCGTCTTGAAAGACCACTTGCCATCTTCGACCCGCTCGAAGTCGACGATCCCGTGCGACGGGGCGCCGGGGTAGGTGCGAAAGAGGTTGAGGTCATCGGGCGGCTCGGGCAAAAGCCCCAGCGGATCGATCAGGTGTTTGTCCAGACCGTCTGACACCGCGATCGTGCCTTCGATCGTGCGCAGGTCGTCTTGAACCGTGGCTTCGATCTCGACGGTCGCGGCGTGAGCGGCGACCAGCCAAAGGAGCCCAGGCACGTTCCTAGAAGGTCATCCCCATGCCCGTATTGAGGGACGGGATGGTCGACGGCGCCCATGCGATGGACACCCTTGTGTGGATGTTCTTGCTGACAATTTGGAACCCGATGTTCGCCTGTGGAACCACCAGCGGGGCTACGGTTCCCTCTTCCTGGATCTTGCCGCCCTTGTAGGTCGTGGCCCCAATGGCATCGCAGATATCGCACCTGCCGTCTTCATCGGTGGGCAGGTTCGGGGCCGATTTGATCCGCAGCGTCGTGAAATTGGCCCACGGGGAGATCTGGGCACTGTTGACGCCGACGATATTGCCCGTTGCCCAGGTCGATCCGAGCGTGACGCCCATGTCGAGCACACCGAGCTCGAGCTCTTCGTTGCCGATATAGCCGCTGTAGCCGATGTTTACCGACACGTCGGGCCACGGCTTGTACCCCTCGACCAGGCCCAGGCGTCCGAACCCGCCGACGACGCCGGTATTCGACATGCCGATCCAGCCGACGTTGAACCCGACCTCGCTGGAGAGGGGGAGCCCTTTGCGCGCGGCAAAGGTCGGGATCCACTGGTAGGGCAGGGGATTGGTCTCCTGATGACTGCGCTCCCAGGGGCTGGGGTCGCCGCCGCGGTCGCGGGCCTCGTTGAACACGAACTGCATGTAGTAGCCGAAATCCCAGCCGGCCTCGCCCAGCGTCTCGGCGGGGGACATGGGTTTGTTGGCGACCACGGTGCCCAGCTCTTTGATCAGTTGCTCGTACTCTTTGCCGAGGAGCTTGGCGTCCTGGACGGGCTCGCCCAGGAAGTCCACCATCTCGGACGGCGTCACATCCTCTGGGTACGCGCCCAGAGCTTGCATGGGCGTCAGCAGGATGGCGACAAACAGGGTCCTCGACAAGTTCGCTCCGTTCAGTGGGGTGGAGCGTAGCGGATAAACGCCTCCGGTGACAACGCGTATACGCATGATAGTGGGGCCTTTCAGGACTCCAGAGGACTCTGTCATGGGCGAACTCGATCCCATCGCGATGCTTCAACCCGCCGCCACGCGCATCCGCGATCCGCTCACCGGGCGGAGCGCGTGGCTTGCGGGCATGGTCAAGAATCCGCGCGTCAAAGGTGGGGATCTCCACTATGACCTCGTTTTCCAGGCGGAGCACAGCCCGGACGATCGGGAGCGAATCGCCGCCGCTATCCTCGCGAATCTAAGGGGGCTGGGCTTTGCTGGGCGAGCGCACGGACTTCACGCGGGTGCACTTCCAGCGCGTCCGGGAGCGGCACCGAGTGCCCCGAGATCCTCGGGACCCCCGAAAAAGCCCGATCCGGTTCCCGGTATGTCTGGCCCCGGAATGGGACCCCACGGCGGCCCCATCCAGAAGAAGAGCCTCGACGGCGTGCGCCACATCATTGCCGTGGCTTCGGGAAAGGGCGGCGTCGGCAAGTCCACGGTTGCCACCAATCTGGCTGTCGCGTTGGCGCGGGCGGGGCACCAGGTGGGGCTTCTCGATGCCGACATCTACGGCCCGAGTATCCCGACGATGATGAATGCCTGGGATCGCCCCATGGCCGACCAGGAGGCCAAGCGCATCATTCCGGTGGTTGCCCATGGAGTGCGTTGCCTTTCGATGGGCATGCTCAACGATCCCGAGCAGGCGATGATTTGGCGCGGTCCAATGGTCATGAGCGCCGTGAAACAGTTTCTTCAGCAGGCGGATTGGTCAGGTGTGGACTACCTGATCATCGATCTTCCGCCCGGTACTGGAGACGCGCAGTTGACGTTGGTTCAGGCCGTCGATCTGGCCGGGGCGGTGATCGTGACGACGCCCCAGACAGTCGCACTCGCCGATGCTGTTCGCGGCATCAGCATGTTCCGCAAGCTCGAAGTACCGCTGCTTGGGCTCGTCGAGAACATGGCCTGGTACGAGCTCCCCGACGGAACGCGGGACTACATCTTCGGCTCCGATGGAGGCAAGAACACCGCCGCCAAATACGACACTGAGCTCCTCGCGCAGATCCCACTGCAGACGGCGTTGCGGCAGAGCGGCGACGACGGAACACCTGCGGCGACGTCCGAAGGGTCTCTGGCCGACGCTTTTGCCAGCCTGGCTGCCAGGATCGCCGAAAAGGTGCCATGAGTCTTCCGGAGCCGGTCGATGGAATGGAGCGCCCCGCAAAGGGCCCTCTCGTCGACCGCTATGCGCGTGCCCACACCTACCTGCGGGTGAGTGTCACCGACCGCTGCAACTACCGGTGCACCTACTGCATGCCAGCCGCCGGCCTGACCTGGCTCAAGCGGGACCAGATCCTCAGTTTCGAGGAGATCACCAGGATTGTAAAGGCTTTTGCCGGCATGGGGGTCCGCGCGATCCGGCTGACGGGTGGGGAGCCCACGATCCGCAATGGCCTCCCCGATCTGATCGCCCAGCTGAACGCCATCGACGGTATAGAAGACATCGCGATGACGACCAATGGCCACTTGTTTGCCAGTAAGGCCCAGGAATTTGCCGATGCTGGCCTCAAGCGGATCAACGTCTCCATCGACTCCGTCGACCCCACGCAATTCGCCGCGATCACCCGTGGCGGCGATGTGTCACGGGTGCTCGAGGCCATCGAGGCAGCGCGGGCCGTCGGGCTCACCCCGATCAAGCTCAACTGCGTCGTCGTGGGCGGTCTGAACGAAGATCAAGTCGAGGCGATGATCGATTACTTCGACAACGACGTGATCGTGCGGTTTATCGAGTACATGCCGTTCGGGGGCAACGACGAACGGAAAAAGCACATTCCGGCTCGGCTCATCCGCGAGCGCCTCGCCGAGCGCTGGACGCTCCAGCCGGCGGATCGCCGCATCGGCAGGGGGCCGGCTCGCAATTACCGCATCGTCGAGACCGGTCAGCTGGTCGGGTTCATCTCCCCGATGACCGAGCACTTCTGCGAGGCCTGCAATCGCCTCCGTCTCCAGGCAGATGGGCACGTGCGAACGTGTCTCTCCCGTGATGGAACGCCGAGTCTGCGCGATGTCCTTCGCGCCGGAGCCAGCGATGAGCAGCTCGAGACGACTCTCCGGCAGATGGTCTGGGGCAAGGTCGCCGGCCACGAGGCGCACCTCGACGACTTCCGGGCCTTCGAGGGCGTCATGACGAACGTGGGCGGCTAAATCCACGACTCCGGCCCGCGGAGTAGTGGATTTGCCGACAGCTGACAGCTACCCGCCCGGGCCTCTCTTAGAGTGTGGCTTTGGAGGGCTCATGCGCTGGCCAATCCTGTTGGGACTGCTGATCGGCTGCGGCGGTGATGACGACAGCACCGCCGCAATCGATACCGATACCGATACCGATACGGACACCGACACCGACACCTACGTGACGCCGCCAGCGGATCTCGAGGTCGACGTCCCATACACGTTCAACTTCACCCACGTGGCGGGTGTGACGTACTGCCCACAGTTCATCGGCACGATGCGCTTCACCAACAACACCACCGAAGATGGCGAGTTCGAGGCCAACTGTCCGGAGCTGCTCGGTTTCCGGCCCATTCACTTCGCCCGCGAGCAGACCACCGACTACCAGCCGAGCCTGCAGGTGCCGATCCCGGCAGAGACGACCTTGGCGGTGAACGTCGTCTTCGACTGCTCGCTGATGGGCAACTTCGACCACGAGTTCACGGTCCGAGCCTCCGCCGGCGACGTGGTGTACGACGAGGTCATTCCCATCACCTCGGACATTCCGACAAACCCCGGAGGGTGATCCCTTCGGCTTGAGTGTAAGGAACTGCAGCGGGCGCCCGTTGTCTGAGCAACAGAAGCCTGGAGTTCCCAATGACCCGCATCCTCTCCCTCGCCGCCCTGTCCATCGTGTTCGCCCCTTCCGCGCTCGCTTGCGGCATGTACATGCCCGATGAGGTTCTGCTCGTGGACGCCCTCGAGGAGATCGACGCGATCGAGGAAATCGCAATTGACGGGCAGGAAATCGTCGACGAACTCATCGTACAGGAGTCCGTCGAGACCGAAGATGGCGATGCGTTGGCCGATGCCGAAGCGCATGTCGAAGTCGAAGAGGTCACCGTCGATCGCAAGCACACACGCCGCGCCAGGCGCCAGCAGAGAAAATCCAGCAAGTAAGCTGGGCTCATGATCGTCGCGATCGCGTATCTGTTAGCCACCGCGAGCTTTGCCAGTCCCGCTGACGAGGCCTTCCGCGCCGGCGATTGCCATCGTTGCCACGACATTCCCGGCTGGGAGAAGACCGAGCGGGTCGAGTCCTGCACGGTCTGCCACGAATGGATTCGCGATGTCGCAGCCCATCCCGCCAAGCGGGAGAAGGCCATGGAGATTTTTCCGCTCTGGGAGCGATACGAGAGGAACACCCGGAGCTATCTCGCGGTGCCCAGCCTCGAGGCCAGCATGGCTCGGCTGAACCCGGAGTGGATCGCGACCTACCTCGCCGACCCTCACGACCTGCGGCCCCACATGGGAGAGACCATGCCGCGTTTCGACCTGTCCGAGGCGCAGATCGACGCTATTGAGGGTGCGTTTGCCGCGCGTCACGTGCCCGCGAAACCGACGCCTGCACCCGATCCGAAACACCTCGCCGACGGAGAGTTGCTCTTCCAGACCAAAGGCTGCTTCGCCTGCCACACCTTCGGAGCGCGCCACACGGTTGCAGCGGTGCCGGACGCGCCCGATCTCGCTCACACCCGGGATCGCATGGACGCCGATCACGTCGCGGCCTGGATTCGAGATCCCAAGGCGGTCTCCGCAAAGGCGTCGATGACCCGCACGACGCTCAGCGAGGCCGAGGTGCTGGCGCTGCGGGACTATGTGGTGCTGGCGGATCCGAAGTGGGTGGACGCCAAGGCCCTTGGCCCGCCGCCGAAGGCCACACGAGAGCCGGTCACCTGGACCGAGGTCGAGGAGCGTGTGTTCGGCAAGATCTGTGTGCACTGTCACATGAACCCCGAGACCAACCAGGGGCGCCGCGGGCCGGGAAATGCCGGCGGCTTCGGCTGGGCTGAGACCGGAATTCAGCTCGAGACGCCCGAGGGTGTCGCCGCCGTTGCCGACAAGCTGCCCGACGCACTCTTGCGCAGGCGCCTCGAAGCCCATCGTGATGCGATCGATCCCGGACAAAAGCCGGCAACCTTGACACGCCCCGAAAAACCTGGCATGCCTTTGGGGCTACCTCCGCTCTCCGATGAGGACATTTCCCTTGTCCTCGGCTGGCTTGAGCAAGGCATGCCCCGCTGATTCCCTCCGGCTCTCCCGAGCCACCCCCGCCTCAAAACCCCCCGAGATCCAATGCAACTGATCAATCCTCCCGATGGACGTCCCTGGGCACTGTTCGGCCTCTCTGGAGCCAGCCTCCTTCTCAACGTGGTCCTGATCGCGAAGATCGCGATGGCACCTGCGCCGTCAGAGGTCGCCGAAGCGCCAGTTGCACAAGTGGAGGTTCAGGCAGAGGAGAAGATTGTCGATGCCGAGATGGCGGCAAAGGCGGCACCCGCCGAGGCGCCGGTAGCCGGCATGCAGGGCGTTCGGGTGGTCAGTGCCGATGTGTCGCACTCCCTGGCCAGAACCTTCCAGAACGCGGTCCCGGAGCACGCGGACGTGGTCTCTGCGGTCTACGCGCGACTCTTCGTCTGGGATCTAGACCTTCGCCGCGATCTGCAGAAGGGCGACGAGATCAAAGCGGCCTATTCCTGGGACGGCGAACTGGCGCACATTCCGGTCGCTTCCTACCGTTCTGGAAAACTCGGCAAGACCCTCAATGCCTATCAGTTCACCGCGACCGGGGATGACTTCCCGTCGTGGTGGGACGAGAGCGGAATGGAGGTTCCACGCCGCCTCGTCAACGGGCCGCTCCTGAAGTACGAGCAGGTCACCTCCCTGCTCAAGGACCGGCCCAAGCACAAGGGCATGGACTTCAAGGTTCCTGTTGGAACCGACGTGATCTCGCCGAAGGCCAGCACGGTCGTACGCGCTGACTGGAACCTCGCGTACAACGGAAACTGCGTCGAAGTGCGCTATTCGGACGGGACGCTGGCGCGCTTCCTGCACCTCTCCGACACCAAAGTGCGGGCGGGGCAGCAGCTCGCCGCCGGGGCCGTCGTCGGACTGTCTGGAAACACGGGGCGATCAACCGCACCCCATCTGCACTACGAACTCGAAAAGGCGGGGCGGGTCGTGGACCCTGTGAATTATCACGGGGTGACCCGTCGACATCTGTCCGATGCGCAGCTTTCCGCGTTTGAGGCCGAGGTCGCCCGGCTCAAGGCCACACTCTCCTCAGATGCGTGACACGCGTCCCTTGACCCCGACGCCCTGGTGACGATGGAAGGAGTACTGGCGGGCACAGCCTCGCTGGCGTAGACTTTCATCTGGGAGTGTCGATGGCAGGCAAGTGGTCCGAGACGTTGAACGATTTGCGTAGGCGGCTCAAAGAGCTCGCAGCGTCGATCGAAGACGCTCTGCGCCCGCCTCCCGAGCTCGTTCCAGTGCCCGTGCGTCCCGGAAAGCCGCGAAAAGCGCCACCGCGCAACTAGACAAGTGCTCGATCCATTGTCTGTCGGCCTCGCTGTAGGTGCGGCTGGAGCTGCCCTCGCCATCGGCTACCTGCAGTGGCCGCGACCTCCAGAACTCGACGGAGAGCGCTGGTTCAAAGCCATGTTGGCGACCTTGCTGCGAGGCGAGCTGGATGCGGCTGACAAGGAGTACGAGGACTGGGAAACGGCGGTCAAGGCCTGGGTTCCGTACCATCCAGCGGGGCGCTTCCCCGAGCGGAAGATCCTCAATCCCCTGGCCGCGAGGTTGCCGGGCGCCTTGCTCGAGGGTGAGCGCGCGCTCCTCGAGGGCCTGAACAAGCTGAATACGGCCCCCGAGCGATGGGCGTGGATGTATGACGAGGACGAGATCGGCCTCTCTGCGCGACTGGACGATCCGATCGAGCTCGGCGCCCCCTATGACCCCGCCACCCACCTCGGCTCCGACGCGGACTGGGAGGGGCTCGCGAAATGGGGTGCCGGCGATGTGGCGTTTCGCGATCAGCTCTTGCAACGACTGGAGGCCGGCTGGTTCTTGATCGGTGGCCGCAGCGGACCCTCGGTGATTCCCGCCCTGGCCGAACTCCTCGGCGACCAGGCCACGATCCTGGGACACGACGACGACAACCTCATTCAGGCCCTCGAGACGGCGCTCGAAGGCGTCGACGCTCGCGGCATCCTGCTGGGAGAGGAGGCTGGAGTCGTTTCGATCCTGAACCTCCTGCGAGATCGGGCCGATCTCCGCGACCGCGTGCTCGCGGTTGTCTCCATTGGGGGCATCATCGGCGGAATGGAGGGTGAGGATGGGCGCCTGGGAACGGCTGCGCGCGAAGACTGGATGGGTGCTTGGTTCAAACACGAGCACCTCGACACCGAGGTCGTGCGCCTGACGCCGTACTTGTCTGTTCAGTGGCTCGATCGCGACCACATGCCTCCGGGTGCTAACGGTATCGCCATTTCCAACGCTCGCTTTCCGGAGCTTCCCGATGACCCCGTCGAGACCGTAGAGGTCGTCGATCTCGGTGTGATTCCCGCCGTGAATGACCTGCCGATGAACCAAGTGGCCAAGGCGCTCTGGGCGGTGACCACCTGTTGGGTTCTCTCCCGCAAGTAAAAGCGCGAGCGAGAGTGTTAGAGGTCGCTCGGAGGCCATTTTGCGCCCTATGCATCCCTTTCATCGCACCGAGCTGCTGGTGGGCGGCGAGGGTTACGATCGCCTGGCTGACTCGCGGATCTGTGTGATCGGCCTCGGCGGAGTGGGCGGGCACGCAGCGGAGGCTGTCGTCCGATCCGGGGTCGGGCACGTCACGCTGGTCGACTTCGACAAGGTCTGCGTGACCAACGTCAATCGGCAGGTGCACGCGACCCGCAAGACGGTGGGCAAGCGCAAAGCCACTTTGATGGAGGAGCGGTGTCAGAGCATCAATCCGCGCGCCGAGATCCGGTCGCTGGTCACGTTCTACGAGGCTGCGACCTCCGATGAGATCCTCGGGCCCGGCTTCGACTATGTGTTCGACTGCATCGACAATATGAAGGCCAAACTGCATCTCCTCGAAACCTGTGTAAAACAGGAGGTACCTGTTATTTCGGCGATGGGCGCCGGCGGGCGTCTGGAGCCACTCCGCGTTCAGGTCACGGACATCAGCAAGACCCATACCGATCCGTTTGCGCGATTGGTTCGCCAGAATCTCCGCCAGCGGGGCATCGACAGCGGATTCGACTGCGTGTGGACCGACGAACCGCCCAACGGTCTCGACGCCGAGGCCCAGGCCAACTTCAAGTGCATCTGCCCCGGCAAGTCCGAGAATCAGAAGCACACCTGCGACATGCGTCTGCAGGTACAGGGCTCGGTTTCGTGGATGCCCGCGATCTTCGGGCTGACGATGGCCGGCACCGCAGTGAATCGGCTCACTCGTGCTTGATCTGTTCGTAGGGTTCGCCAGGGTCGGTACATTCGGCTTTGGCGGCGGACCATCGATGATTCCGCTCATGCAGGCCGAGTGCGTGACCGCGGGTTGGGTGACCGAGGAGCAATTCCTCGAGGGACTCGCGGTGGGCAATGCGCTCCCGGGTCCCATCGCCACCAAGATGGCGCTCTACGTGGGCTATGCCGAAGCCGGAACCCTGGGCGCCGTCGCGGCCGTGGTTGGCGTGCTCGCGCCCTCGCTGATCATGATGAGCGTGCTCACCGGGCTTATCCTCCGATACCGGGAGAATCCCTGGGTCGCGGGTGCACTCAAAGGCGTCAAACCGGCCGTTGTTGGCATGCTCGCCTATGTCGTCTGGGATCTCGGCCCCTCCGGGGTCACCGGATACTCGACCGCAGTTGTAGCTATCGTGGCGTTTGCGGCCCTGATTGCGCGGGTGCACCCGGGGATCGTGATCGTCGTGGCGATGCTGTTGGGGGCGCTGGCCTTCCGCGGATAACTACGCGTCTGGCGGCGGCTCATCCGAACCCGGGTCTGTCAGCAGTGGGCGGTCCATTTCCAGTGTCATCGTGTTCATACTGATGAATTCCAGCACTTCGACCGGCTCCGCGCGCCCTTTGACGCTCACCTCGATGCTCTCACCGGTGTGGATTCCGCGACCTGCGGCCAACAACGTCTGGCGAGACAAGACCATGCGAACGCCGAGCTTCTTGGTGAGTCCCTCGAGTCTGGAGGCTGTGTTCACGGCATCGCCGATGACTGCGTATTCGGTGACGCGTTCGAATCCGATGTTTCCAGCCACCGCGGGGCCGGTGTGGATTCCGACCCCGATGTCGAACTCCGGCAGATCCCGGTCGGGGAAGCGCTCACGCATCCACGACTTGAAGGCGTCGCACTCCTTGGACATGCCCATGGCGGCGCGAAGGGCCTGTCGGGCGTGGTCCTCTTGATAGACGGGTGCTCCGAACACGGCCATGACGGCGTCGCCGATGAATTTGTCGACTCGTCCGCGGTTCTCGAGGATGTGTGGACAGGCGCGTGAGAAGTACTCGTTGAGCATCTCGACGACCTCTTCCGGCTCCAGCTTCTCCGAAATGGTCGTGAAATTTCGGATATCGCTGAACAGGATAGTGATCTCGCGACTCACCCCGCCCAGGCCCAGTCCTTGGGGAGAGTTCAGGATCTCCCCAACGACTTCGTCGGAGACGTAGCGTGAGAAGACCTGGCGGAGGAACTGCCGTTCTCGCTCCTCGCCGGCAAAACGAACCGCATAGACCGCGCCAAAGGCGGCGAGACCGAGGAAGCCCATGCTCGCAGTCGGCAAGACCAACTGGTACTCCGAGTAGATCCCGAAGCCGGCGATGGGCCACGCTCCGGCCTGTAGCAGCGCAATGAGCGCGCTCGGACGCATCGAGGCAAAAGAGAAGACGAGGCCGAAGAACAGGCCCATGCTGGCGAACAAGACGCCTCTCCAGATCGGCTGCGGTTCGGTGATTGTTAGCCCATTGACCATGGTGGTCACCGCGTTGGCCTGGACCTCGAAACCGGGCATCCTCTCTCGAGAGTCTGCGTGGAATCTGTCATACGGAGACATCCAGAGATCGTGGGCGCCCAAGTAGGTCGTGCCGATAATGGCGATCCGGTCCCGGATCATGACCCGTTCCTGCTCACTGAGCTCACCGCGGGCCACCTTCCAGAAAGGGATGGATGGGAAGGTGTCTCTAGGCCCCGCGTAGCTGATCGCGATGGGTGGATGCTCGCCGCGAGTGAGCGTTCGCTTCGGCAGCTCCCAGCTGTTTGCTTCGAAGTCGTGCTTCAGATGACGGAGCGCGAGCACGGTGGAAAAGTGCAGGGTCGGGCAGGCGTATCGCTTGCGGACACTAGGATCTACTTCCTGTCCGGGCAGCTCGGGCAAGACAATGGGGTAAAAGCGTCGGATGACAGCATCCGAGTCCTCGCCGAGGTTGGCGTAGCCCATGTTCGACTGCGCCGATGGCAGCATCTTCCCGAACTCGTTCATGGGAACGATGCACGGTTGCTCGCGGTCCTCCTTTGGATTGACGAGCACGACCATGACCACATCGCCCTGGTAGAGCGTCGCCCGGAACGGCATGTCCCAGGTCCGTGTCTTCATGATGGCCGCGTCCAGAGCCGGAGCGTTCTGGATGTTCGTAGCCGCCTCGAGGAGTTCATCCGAGAATACGTTTTCGTGGAGCCAGTCCTCTCCGCTCACGGGAAAACCGAGATCGATTCCAACGACCGATGACCCGTTGGCCCGCAGATTGTCGATGGCGTGACCGAGGTGCGGACCCCAGAAGACCATTGGATCATCGATCTCGATCAATGACTCGTCGTCTACGGCGATCAATACGACAGGTAGATCGGCTTGTGAGACCGGCTCGGTCAGATATTGCCACCGATCGGAGACGTAGTTGTCGGCCCATCGCAGCATCTCTGCGCGCCACATGCCCTCGACGGCGCCGGCCATTAGCAGCGCAACCGCGACGGTCTGTACGATCCGCTTCAGGCGGTCCGAACTCTGACTCACTCAACGCCTCCGCGAGGCCACACTACCAAAAGAGAACCCCAACGACTCGAATGAGTGGCTGGGGTGGAAAAGCTGGGGTGGAAAAGCGGTAGGGCCGCCTGGGTCAGTCGCGGTTTGCCCACTCGAGGAGGAGCTTTGGCACTTTGCACTCGGCGCACTTTTCAACAGCGGTGGCCAGCACCACTTTCGCGTCGTCGCGCTGGTCGTAGGTGAGCAGAACCGACGCGAGATAGAGTTCGGCGACGATGCCGTCGTCTTTCTCACTACTCAGGCGCTCGTAGGTGGCTTTGGCATCGGCGATCTCTTTGCGCTCGTAGTCGTCGAGCTCGACCGGTGCGCCGACTTCGCCGCGCACCAGTGTCATTCCGCCGCGCTCTTTTTCGGCCTGGGTGAGGATCACCGACAGAGAACTCATGCTCTCGCCGACGTTGTCGCCCATGTCTTCGATGACCGGATCGACCTGGCCCTTGACCAGCTTGACCTCTTTCTCGCCGACGACGATTGTCGACGGTCCTGGCCAGGTTTCGCGGCGGCCCGTGTCGTAGAAGAGGATCTCGACCCGGCCACCCTCTTCAAGGGTGAGCTTGTCACCATCGCGGATCTTCGAGAACGGCGGCAGCGGGAAGGCCTTGCCGCCAGTACCGGGCTTTGTCAGGACCGGCCCCTCGACCGCTACGGCCATGCCGGCGTCAGTACCACTACTGGCGATAGCCGGAGCGGAAATGAATGCTGCAAATGCGAGGCTAGCCAACACCTTCATCGTGTACTCCCGTACAGAAACCCACACAATGGTGTCACCTTCTGGGGACTACTCGTCAAGTGAATTTCAACCCGAAACTAGTCAATGGCGACGGCGCGTCGATCCTCGACACCCGTTCTCGGGAGGTTCACAGTGAGAACGCCGTGTTCCAAACGCGCGCGTATGTTTGCGTGATCGACTTGAGCGGGAATGAGAAACTCTCGCTCGAATTGCCCTGTTGCACGCTCGGAAACGGCCGCCTTGCCCGAGCGTTGGACGGGGGGCCGGGAACCGCCCACGACCAGCCGCGAGCCGTCTAGCTCGACCGTGAGTTCGGCCCTCGGAATTCCAGGAACATCCAAGATTACCGTCCATCCGTCTTCAGTCTCGAAAACGTCTACATCCGGATTGAATCGCTTCTTTCCGCGCGGCGTTGGGAGAATGGGGTTGACGATGTCTCGCAACAGCGGATCTTTGGCGATCAAATCCCCGAGGTTCTTGATGGCGATGTCCGAGGGGTTGGGGGGCAAAGCGCCTCCGATCTCTAGGTACCAGTGTCGAGCCCTGCAGCATGCTAGAAGGGCGGCGAGGGAAGTGATGCGATCCGTTCATACCATCCCGCTGGATCCCGGGAGAGGGGGCCGGGCGAGCCACGCTATCTCCCACGACAGTGGCATTGGCGGCCCCCGAGTGGCGATCACGGCCAACGTGCATGGGGACGAGACCACGGGAGTGGCGGCGGTGTTGGAGCTCGATCGCTGGCTCGCCAATCACCTGTCCAGAGGCATTGTCACCCTGTATCCGTCGCTGAACCCCATTGGGCTCGAGGGCTGTCACCGGACGTTTTCTCCGGGCGGCGTCGACTTGAACCGCGTGTTCCCCGGAAATGCCCGTGGCGATCGGGCCCACCGCGCCGCCGCCGCGATCTGGGCTGACCTCGGAAGCCGGGAGCTGGATGTACTGCTCGACCTGCACTCCGACAGCGCCAGCGCCATCCCCTACGCGATCGTCGACCGCGCGGTCGAGATGGATGGGGCGGGCCGCGTCGCCATGAAGGACCGATTGCGGGCATTGGCCGGATCGACCGGACTGACCGTTCTCAACGAGTACCCGGACGACCAATACCGAAGATTCTCCCTGGACAGGTCCCTTGCTGGCGCCATGGTGAATCACGCGCGCACACCGGCGTTGACCATCGAATGCGGGCCTCGCCGCGCCGTTCAGGCTGACGCGGTGAATGCGATGATCATGGCGGTTCGAGGGGTGCTCTCCCACATCGGGGTCGTCGATGGGCGCCCCGCGGACCACCCCAGCAGGGTGGACGGGTCGTTCAGGCGCGCCTCTGCACCGCGGATAGCCAAAGCGGGGATCTTCACAGCGGTCGTGCGGCCGGGGCAGACCTTCGAGGCCGACGATGTGCTGGGCCAGATCACCGCGCTGGACGGTTCGATCCTCGAGCGGGTTCTCGCGCCTGCCGCCGGCGTTTCCATTTCGTGGATGGAAGCGGCGTGGGTCGAGCCCAGGGGTGTCGTGGGCACGCTGGGGTTGCGGGAGTGAGCGGTAGAAAGGGGCTGGTCGTCAACGGCTACTCCGAGCGCTGGCTGCGCAAGGGGTTCCCCTGGGTCTACCGGAAGGAGGTTCAGAGCGGCGGCGGGAAGATGGGCTCCGAGAGAGAGATTCGTTCCGTTCGCGGCGATGTCCTCGGACGGGGGATTCTCGACGAAGGCTGGATCGCTGCCCGCGTCTTCCGGCACGACGGCGGGCCTCTGAACACGGCCTGGCTGGAGCAGACGCTGGATGTCGCCGCCTCGCTTCGAGACCGGCTGATCGGTCCGGAGACCAGTGGCTTTCGGTTGGTGCACGGGGAGAATGATGGGCTGCCAGGCATCCGTGTGGATTGGTGGCATCACTTCGCCGTCATCATCCTGGACAGCCCGTCGCTTTCTCGCCTTGCCGACGGAATCGCCGCGTGGCTGGAGCGGACGCGGTCACCGCGGGGAATTGTGCTCTGCTACCGCCAAGACCCGCGCGACGACCGTGATTTTGCAAGGGTGGACCCGCAACCTGGGTTGCTGACTGGGCGGGCACCGACTGGTCCCGTTCGAGTGAAGGAGCGTGGTCTGAACCTCGAGGTCTACCCGTTGGAGGGGCCAGATGTCGGCATGTACGCCGACATGCGAGAGGTCCGCATTCTGCTCGAACCCCACTGGGGAGGCACGTCCGTCTTGAACACCTTCGCCTACACGGGGGCATTTTCGGTCGCCGCGGCCTTCAACGGCGCGAGCGAGGTCGTCTCGGTCGATTTGTCGAGCAAGTACCTGGAGCGGGCCGAGGACAACTTTCGAGCCAACGACCTGGATCCCGGCCTGTACGAGTTTCTCGCTGAAGACACCTTCAAGGCGCTGGATCGACTTCGGTGGACCGGGCGCAAATTCGATCGGGTGATCCTGGATCCCCCTAGTTTTTCGCGGAGCGCCGCCGGGATCTGGTCGGCGAAGAAGGACTATCCACGACTCGTGGCCGCGGCCTGTCGCGTCTTGGCGCCCGAGGGATGGCTGGTAGCGGCGTCCAATCAGGGCGAGGTGTCCCCACGAGACTTCTCGGGCTTTGTCGCCGACGGCGTGGCGCGGGCCAAGCGTCGCTCGCAGCTCCTGTGGTGGGTCGGCCAGGCGCCGGACTTTCCCGCGGCGAGCTGGTTTCCGGAGGGGCGCTATCTCAAAGTCGCGATCCACCGAATGGTGGGGTGATGGACTATCCACATCGCCTCATCGAGGGCGTGTTCCTGCGTCGATACAAGCGCTTCCTGGTCGACGTGCTCATCGACGGCGTGGAGATCACCGCGCACATCGCGAATACCGGCGCGATGACCGCGTGCACGGCCCCGAGGGCTCCAGTGCGGCTCTCCAAGAGCGACAATCCGAAGAGAAAGTTGGCCTATTCGGTGGAGCAGATTCGGGTGCAAGGCCGCTGGATCGTCGTCAACTCGGCGCGACCCAACGCCGTAGTCGCCGAGGGCATTGCGGCGGGAAGGGTCCCCGAACTTTCGGGCTACCCGATTCTGAAGCGCGAACAGCGCCTCGGTGACAGCCGCGTCGACATTTTCCTCGAGGACGGCGAGCGGCGGGCCTGGGTCGAGGTCAAGAACGCCACCCTGCGCCAGGGGGATGCCCTTCGATTTCCCGATGCGGTCACCGCGCGGGGCACCCGACATGTGCGCGAGCTCGCAAGAGTCGTGGACGAGCACACGCGCGCCGTACTCTTCTTCCATGTCGGGCACGAGGGCGGCAGCTGGGTAGAGGCGGCCGCAGACATCGATCCCGAATACGCAGAGGCCCTTCAGCAGGCCGTCGGGCACGGAGTCGAAGTCCTGGCCTATCGGGCCGACATCGACGATCGGCGCCTGGAGCTCGGCGCCTCTCTGCCTGTGAGAATCACCACCCCAACGCCGTGAGGAGCTCGCCCACGGACCGATGGGTTCCGACCTCGAGGGCGCGGCAGATCTGTGCGTGCCCGATGCTCACTTCGTCGACTTCGAGACCCTCCATGCCAGCGAGGTTGTGCCGGTCGAGGTCGTGACCCGCGTTCACACCCAGCCCCGCGTTGCGCGCCGCGAGTACACAGGCTCTCATCGTGGCGATCCATTGATCGCGCTCAGGCGTGTCCCACCCCCACGCGTAGGGGCCCGTATAAAGCTCGACCCGGTCTGTACCGGTCTCGGCGAAGCGGGGCAGGGTCTTCGGGTCCATATCGGCGAAGCAGCTGACGCGAATGCCCGCCGCCTTCAGCTTGGCGATCGTCGAGCGCAAGCGTTCTGTCTGCGCGGGAAGGTCCCAGCCGTGGTCTGAGGTGATCTCTCCAGGAGACACCGGCACCAGCGTGCACTGCGTGGGGCAAATCGCGATGACCTGCGCGATGCGATCGGGGTGATCCTCGCACTCGATGTTGAATTCGATGCCCGGGTGGCGGTCGGCCAACCAGTTTGCGACCACGGGAACGTCGTCGAATCGGATGTGGCGCTGATCCATGCGCGGGTGCACCGTGATTCCCTGCGCTCCAGCGGCGACGCAAATGTCGATCGCGCGACGCAGATCCGGGACCTCGGCGCCGCGCGAATTTCGCAATAGCGCGTACTTGTTGATGTTCACCGACAGCTTGGCGGGCGGCAAGATCCCTCCGACGAATGCGGTTTCAACCAGGCATGGTCGCCGCAAGTGGCCCTTGGTTGCCACGAATCACGACTTGCCCGATACGCGTCCTAACCAACCGGCTCTCCAGGGTCGACGCGCACCCCACATCCGGGGTAGCCTAGGCGCGCTATGAAGGTTCGCAGGGCGTCCTCCCCGACGTAGTTCGCGACCGCAAAACACAGCACTTCGAGGGACAAACAGACTTGGGGACCTTCACCCGTACCGTCGTCTTTACGGATCTGGCGAACTACACAGCAAAGGTGTCGCGAACGGACCGCGAGGGTCTCCGCCAGATTCTGACGGAGCACGAAGAGCTCGTCACGCCTATTGTCGAGCGCAATGGTGGGCGTATCGTCAAGAATCTCGGCGATTCGTTCATGTGCCTCTTCAACGCCGCCACCGATGCTTTGCGCGCTGCACTCGACGTTCAGGACGTCGTAATGGGCTCCGGTGGAATCTCCATACGGCTCGCCATGACCACGGGTGACGTCGAGGAGATCGAGGGCGATGCCTTCGGCGAATCCGCCAACCTCGCGGCGCGAATTCTCTCCAAGACGCCCGCCGGAGAGGTCTGGTTCGGGCCCGGCACCCGCGTCTGCATGAACGCGGCCGAGATCCCTTGGGAGAGCGTTGGAAGATTCCGACTCAAGGGCATCCCCGGCGAGAAAGAAGTCTTCCGCGCGGTACCCAAACAGCGTGCGTGGCTCCCAGAGCCCGTCAGCGCGTCGGTCAAGATGGGCAACCTGGTCAGACTGCGGCGCGGCGCGCGTCCACCCCTGCTGCCGCCCGAGCCCGTCGTTCTGTTGGAGGGGTTCATCCCCGGGTCTCCAGCACTCATGGAGGCGGTGGACTCCCTGCCGGTCCTCAACCCAGCGTCGCTGTGGTTGGCGACCTACAACATCGCTTCCGAAGATCGAAACGTCTGGACCGACGCCGGTCGAGGCTTGATCATCGGCATGCCCGACGCCATCGAGGCGGCGATCCAGGACGCCCTCAAGGTCGTCACCCGCACTTCTGGATCCGACACGATTGTCCTCGACGTGGGATTGCACGCCGATCTCGAGCTGGTGATGTGTGGGTTGGCGCTGCCTTCGGTTCCACTTTCCGATGTGGTCTCAAGCTACTTCTACGACCTGCTCCCCGATGGGCGGTGGGTCAATCGCTCCGATCGCTCCGTGCTCAGAGTCGAAGTGAATCCCGGCGGTGCCCGCCTGCAGGCCCTCGGGCCCGGTGTGCAGGTTGCGGGGCGCGGCGTGGCGAGCGGCGATTCAGTGCCCTTGGCCGACGGCGCCAAGATCACCACATCGACGGGGACGCTGATCTTCAGGGAGATCGACCAAGGCTACATCGGCGTCATCCTCTCGGATACCGAGATGCGTCTGGGAGTCGTCAGCGGCCAGACCGCCGAACTCGGACGCGAGCCGAATCATCCCGGCCTCGCATTCCCGGATCGCCGCGGACAGGACAACATCCGCTGGTGTCCAGGTCCACGCGCCGCCCGCGCACGGGCTGGTGGATTTACCCTCGACCGCGCGCTCGCCGGCCGCCGCCAAGCCGCTGTGCAGATGGTCGCCGACTCGATTCAGCTCACCCCGCTGCATCCCCGCTGCCCGACCTATGTGTTGCGCGAAGGTGTCGCCGGACTGACCCGCGCCGACCGCGTCGTCAGCCTCGAACTCGACGATATGATTGTCGCTGGCACGACCGTTATCGGTGTTCGCAGCCCGGAATAGCGCAGTTCTTCAGGGTCAGTCGACTCCGACCTGCAGCTCGATGAGGCGCGTGGCGTTGCGATCGCCGTCGAGGCCGTGGAACAGGATCCACTGGTCCGCTCCGGCGTGGATGTGGCCCGTGAACGTGTGACGACTGTCGTCGAAGTGCGTCAGCGGCGCTGCGGCGCCATGTAGCGTGTGCATGACGAAGTCGAGCGTGTGTTGAGGCTCCACGAATTCGAGCTCGACCAGCACCAGGTGCTCGTCGTTTGGCGGTAGCAGGTGGTGAAACGAGAGCTCGGGGAAGTCGATCAGGTCGTCTGCGGAGACTTCGACGGGATCGGCATCGCCCTGCGTGATCGTGAGGGCGTCTCCTTCGGTGGCGTCGATTGTCAGTCCGAAGGACCCGTCATCGGCGGGCGCGGCCACGTCGTAGCCGCCGGTTCTCTCGTTGAGGACCATCACGTCGAGACCGATCTCGGCAGCACCCGGCTCACCAATGACCGCATGGGCGACGTCACCCGTCGCCGCCGATCCGAGAGAGGTGATCGAGATGCGGGAAGCGTCGAGGTAGCCGGTGATCTCGATGGCGTCCGTGTCCGTGCCCCCGTCGTCGCTGGGTGAGGCGCATGCAATCGCGACAAGGAGTGGGATGTACCTGATCATGAGTCCTCTCCGGGAAGGGTGACCGCGGCGAAAGTGATGCCGCGGCGGCCGTCGATTTCCTGCTCCTGGGCGACCGCGTCCGCGGCGATCGCGTCGTTTCTCAGTTTGAGGAGCACACCGTCGACGAGCTGGTCGAAGTCTTTGTCGGTCGCGGCGAAGACATAGGATCTCGCCGCTGCGTGGTTGCCTGGGGCGGGGTCGACGAGTCGTCGCCAGACCGTCTCGCCGACGATGTCCATCTGCCGGTTGAGGCCGTCGATCCGACGCACGATGTCGTGCTCGTCGAAGTAATCGTGATCCTCTGGGTTTCGGTGGTATCGGCCGTTGGTCTCGATGACCCGGGCCTCCCGAATTAGATCCTCGAGTGCTCGTGTCAGGTCCCCCGGCTCGCGGTCGGAGAACAGCTCGGCGAATTCTCCGCGTGTGCGGGCCCGTTTGGTCAGGAGTGCGGCCACGTCGCGGCGGAGCTGAACCTCTCGCTCGGGGGCAAAGAAGTCACCTCGGAACTGCCGGTGCAGCGTGCTCACCGTGCGCAGAGACTTGCCAAAGAGCTCGGCGATGGGCTCGAGCTCGAGGCCCTGGTCGTCTCGGGCCTCTTGGAAATACGCCATCTTCAGCAAGAAGCCGACCTGGTCCAGCGGCAGTCGCAGACGGATGCCGATGCGCGCGACGAGACGCAGTAGCGAGTACACGACTCGCGACTTGTATTCCAAGAATCCGCCGGCAGCGCGTTGTCCCATGGTCTCCAATACGCAAAATATTGCGCGCTCGGCGGTGACAGTCAAGCGATTTTGTTGACGGTGGGCTGGAGTGACAGTTCACTGCACCCAGATTTCTCCCATCATTCCCAGGGATGCGTGGTCGAGGAGATGAGTGTGGAACATCCAGAAACCCAGGGAATGGTAGTGAACGGTGAGATCCGCCTCGCCGAAGGGTGGGATGTCGACGGTGTCCTTGAGGCCGTCCCACGGCGGCGCGACGCCGTTGACGTCTTGTACGGTGAAGAACAGACCATGTAGGTGGAAAGGGTGGTTTCCCGCAGTCTGATTCACCACTTTCCAGGTCTCGATCCCGTCGAGAGCCCTGGGTACTGCGTCGGCGAATGGCCAGGGCGTGCCGTTGACGTAGAAGATGGGTTCCCCGTTTGGAGCCACGCCCTCCTCGAGTAGAAGGGGGAAGGTCCCTGCGTCTGCGGGGAGTGGCTCCTGGGCCAGGAAAGTGCGCGTCGGTATGGGCGGCGGCGAAGGCATCGCGGGTGCTGCCGTGAGGTAGAGGATTTCGCGCGCATCCTCGAAGGGGAGGTCAAAGCCGCGATCTACGTGAACACTCTGCACGATTGCCGACTCGCCAGGTAGGAGGTCGACGGCGACTTCATAGCGTTCCCCAGGCGCGATTCGCAGGCTGGCGGTGGACCAGGTCGGTACCGGTCCGCTGTCGATTCCCGTGACCCGCCAGTTGTGCCCGGACAGCTGAAGTTCGAAGTACCGCGAGTTGGCGGCGTTGAGGATGCGCCAGCGCTCTCGGCCGACCATATGGAGGCTTCGTGGGGCGGGATCGCCGTTGATGAGGAGGGTGTTCCCCATGCGGCCGACGCGCAGTTCTTCGGAATCGACCTCGTGATCGACCTCGCCGTCGTGGAGCTCCACATCGTCGAGGATCAACACCCGGTCAGCGGTCTCGCCGATGGCGCCGTCGCCTCGGACGCGCACCGAACCGTACAGGCCGCGAGAGACCTGTTCGCTTGTGCGAATATGCGGGTGATACCAGAATAATCCCGGATCCTGCACCTCGAAGTTATAGGTGAAGGACTCCCCGGGGAGCACGGCTGGCTGGACCGCGAGCGTGCCGTCCATCTCGTTGGGCTTGCGCATCCCATGGAAGTGCAATGTTGTGGATTCCGGGAGGTTGTTGGTGAGGTGGACCACCATTCGCATGCCCGCGATGACGTCGATCAGCGGCCCTGGCATGGACAGTTGGCCATTCGATCCATTGTCGCGGTAGGCCCAGACTTCGGACGGGATGCCGTCGATCTCGACGGTTCCGACCTCGGCGACGAGATCGATCTCGACGGTATCTGGATTCGGGTCGAGATCGGTGGCCGCGGCCGGCTCCTGTACTCGGAGCGGAGGATCCGCAGAGGGCGGGGAACAAGCCGCCACAACCACCGCTGCGATGCCGACGATCCGCGCGCCCACGAGATTACTCCAGTTGTTTGATCCACACCTGGCCGTTGGACTCGCCCTCGAGCCAGAGTTGCCCGGCACCGGCAGCGATGTCGAGGCGGTCGACAGGCAGTCCGCCTATCTCCTGCTCTTCGGGGGCCGACCAGCTCGCCCCGTGGTCGTCGCTGTACTGGATCCAATACGACCCGGGCTGCGCAAAGGCGAGGTATACCCTGCCTGAGTCGGCCACAACTACCCGGGGAGACTGGACGCGCCCAGGCTGGTCGGGCGCCACGTCGGACTCCTCACTCCAGTTGACGAAATCGGAGCTGGAGACCGTCCAGACCTTGGAGCTGCCAGTGCTGTCGTCTGACCAGGCCACCAGGTAGTTCCCGTCCTGAGTCTGGGCGATCTTGGGCCCTTGAACCGGGCAGGTGAACGTCAGCCAGTCGGTATTCGTGGCGACGACCTGATTGGCGACCGACTGCGCGCCAGGAGCGCCTGAAGCGACAGCGATATTGCGAATGTTCATGTCGTTGTCCCGCCAGGCCAACAGGGGCTTGGCGTCGGACGAGAACATCAAGTCGATGTGACAACACTCACAGGATGGTGTGCCCAGCGCATTGTTGACGTTGGTGCCGCCGTAACCCAGGGTGCTGTTGGCCAGCATCACCTGCGCGCCGCCGTCGTACTCCAACCAGCTGACCCACAGGTCGCCGTCTGGGGCCAAGCCGGCCGCGATCATCTCCACCAGGCCGTCCCCGTACCATTGACCGGGTTGGAAGGTCAGTGTGTTGAGGTCTCCCCGCCAGACGTAGCCCCGCAGTCCCACGTCGTCGCGTGCCGGGGAGACGAGGATGATGGAGGTGCCGTCGGTGCTCAACGCAGGCCCCGACCACCAATCGACGATCGGGTCTTCTGGGCCATCGACGACGACCGATGCGGAAAAGGACGCGCCGCCGTCTGTCGAGCGGACCAGGTGGATGTCGTCGTCGGTCCCAACCCAGCTCACCAACAGGCTTCCGTCCGGTGCAATGGCCATATCAGCGCCGCCCTGCATGGTGCCCGGGGACGCGTCATCGGCGCGGAACCAGTTCGCATCGGTCACTGTTGGCGTGTAGTCAGTGTCGGTCGAGGAGGTGTCCTCGGTGGTCGAATCATCTGTGTCGAAGGTGATCAGCGGCGGATCGGTGTCGGTCCCGTCGTCGCTGGGATCGGGTTCGGCGGTGCCAGTACAGCCAATGAGTGTGAGTAGCGCCAGGGATGAGAGTCTCATGGAGCCTCCAGAAGTCGGTTGAGGGGTGATGCGCAGATTTTTGCTGCTACTCGATGCGTTTGTACCAGATGGATCCTGCAGTGGTCTGACCGACTACCACAGTCATGCCGGCGCCGTTCGCATATTCGATCCAGTCGAGGGCGCCGTCGGGCGTGACGAGCTCGATAGGATCCGCGAAAGAGGCTCCTCCATCGGTGCTTATGGCGACAGGCATTGAGTTGGTCGAGTGGATGCCGACGTAGATGTCGCCGGACTGGCTCTCGTGCACCACCGGGTTCAGCTGGGGTTCGTCCATGTTCGGGGCCACGATGTGCTCTGGGCTCCAGGTCGCGCCACCGTCGGAGCTGGTCGTCAGATAGACCAGTGGGCTGCCGCTCGAGCTGTCCGACCAGCTCATGGCCAGTGTGGTGTCGGCGTACTCGAAGAGGTGCGGGCCATTGGCGGGACAACCGATAATGAACCAGTCGGTACTCGTTGCGAATACGGCGTTTGCAAGGGTGTATGCGCCGGGCGCGCCGGTAGCGACGACCATGTTTCGGATGTCGTTGACGTTGTGCCGCCAGGCAATGACGGGCTCTCCTGCGGCGGTCCAGATCAACGAAATCGGACAGCAGGGACAGGCGTTGCCGGGGAGCCCATCGAACACCATCGGCCGCTCCACATAGCCGGTCCCCGGATTGGAGAAGTAGACCGTCGCCCCGCCCGGTGGGTAGTCGATCCAGGCGAGCCACAAGTCCCCATTGGGGTCGAGACCTCCATGCACGACCTCGATTGTGTTGTCTGGCCCCTGAACCCCAGGTCCAAAGGCGAGATCTGACAAGTCTGCGGTATACCCGAACCCGCGTGTCTGGGGCCCGGGGATCCACTCCATGGCGGTGATGCCTACCGTATCGCCGACGATGTTGAGGGTGGGTTGAGTCCAGGGTTGGGCGACGGGATTGCCCTCTGTCGGCACCGCCATGGAGGGCCCGAAAGTCTCGCCGAAGTCGTCGGAGCGGACCAGGTACACGAGTCGCTCTGTCGTTCTCTCGTCCACCCAACTGATCAAGACGGTGCCATCGTCGGCTATGGCTACGTCCGCGCCGCCCCACATCGTTCCTTCGGGTGCGTCGTCCACCCGCCGAAACGCCTCATCAAACGATGTCGGAAGCGATGTTTCCGTCGTAGCAGTGTCGCTGGTGATGTCGCTGTCCGTCGTCTCGTCGTCGTCGCCGGAGGTGGGGCTCGCCGAAGAGGTCGCGCCGTCGTTGGCGGTGCATGCTGTCAGAAGAAGAGAGAGTGCGATCCATCTCATGAGTGCCACCTCGGGATTGGTGACACGCAAAATATTGCATGTCTGGTGTCAGCGTCAACCATTTTCGGGTATTCTGGATGAAGTCTCGGCCGTTGGCCGCGGAAGGAGCCCAATGAGAATCGCCGCCGTTGCATTACTGGCCTTTGCCTGCGCGACTTCCGAGCCCAGGGATCCGGGCGCCGAAGAAACAGATGATCCGACCACCGAAGACAGCGACGACCCGACACTGGATCCGACGTCGGACACCAGTACTGCAGGCGACGATGACGACGATGACACGGATCTGCCGACGACTCTGCCCATGCCGCAGGGCTGGAACGAGGTCGATGACGCGCCCGGCCGCGTCGTGTCGGCGAGTATGGATCTGGCGTTTGGATCGGACGGGGTCGTCTATGCGTCGTGGGTCGAGGACCGCGATGGGGAGGAGGATATCTATGTGTCGACGTCCGCAGACGGCGGCGTCAGCTGGGCGCCGAGTGTCAAAGTCGACGACGAATCGACTGATCCGCTCGTAGGCACCGGCCGCCAGCCCTACCTGACGGTCACTGACACCGGTGTCTTCCTCACCTTTACAACTGACGCGCCGTCAGTGGAACTCTGGCAATCGCCACTCGGGTCGCTGTCGTTCACGCGGCAACCCATTTCGTTGGCCAACGACATCGTGTTCGTCGACTACGCGAAGGCCGCCGAGGCTCCAGACGGCAGTGTCTGGGTCGCCTGGCACTCCTACGACGCGTCGGGGGGCTTCTTCGAGAGCGCCCGAACGTCGAATGGGCTGGCTGTCGAGGCGGCCGTTGCCTATCAGGGCGAGCCCTGTGAGTGCTGCAGGACCGATGTTCGATTCAACGAGGCTGGCGTCGGCATGCTCGCGTTCAGGAACAACGTCGCGAACGTGCGAAACCAGTGGGTTCTCACGGCACAGCCAGGAGACGCGACGTTCACCTCGGCCGTCGAGGCCAGCTCCACAGACTGGAACTCAAACATCTGTCCGATGCAGGGGCCCCGGCTCAACGAATTGGCGGACAGCACCCAGCTGATCACGTGGGCAGACGCGAGTAGTGGGCAGTGGATGGTCTACCTGGCCCAGAGCTGGGATGGCGGACAGAGCTGGACGGCCGACACACAGATCCTGGCCGCCGAAGGGGGAGATCAGCGCTCGCCGACCATCGCTGTCGACGCGGATGACACCATCTGGCTCACTGCGGAATTGCCCACCGGCTACGCTCTGGCGACAAGCGTGGATGGCGGCGCGAACTTCAGCATCGATGAAAGGCTCAACATCGATCCCACGAACATCTACGAGGCGTTTGCCGCCGCTGACCACGGCATGGCCGCAGTCGCGGGTGTCAGTGCGCAGGGGCGGGCGCTCATGAGGCGTCTGCGCTGATTCCGTTCATGGTCGGCGCCCAAAACGGGAAATAAGGCGCTTGCGCCGCCCGTTTTGAGTGTCGACTGTGAATGGAATCACCCAAGTGGCGCGCTTGCGCGTCACGAAACTGATGTTTCGAGGCAGACTATCGACCGGAGGGAGATCGTCTGACTCGATTCCGTTCATGGTCGGCGCCCAAAACGGGAAATAAGGCGCTTGCGCCGCCCGTTTTGAGTGTCGACTGTGAATGGAACCACCCAAGTGGCGCGCTTGCGCGTCACGAAACTGATGTTTCGAGGCAGACTATCGACCGGAGGGAGATCGTCTGACTCGATCACTTCGTGCGGACGTACACGTCTCCGCCAGCCGTCTTGAACTCGCGAGACTTGGCCGCCATGCCTTCCTCGACCGCTTCGTCGTCGCCATAGCCCTGCTCGGCGGCGTAATCGCGCACCTCTTGAGAGATCTGCATCGAGCAGAAGCGCGGCCCGCACATCGAGCAGAAGTGGGCGGTCTTCGCCGCCTCGTTGGGCAGGGTCTCGTCGTGGTAGTCGCGGGCAAGCCCGGGGTCCATAGAGAGGTTGAACTGGTCCTCCCAGCGGAACTCGAACCGGGCTTTGGAGAGGAGATTGTCTCTGTCGATCGCGCCCTTGTGGCCCTTGGCGAGGTCGGCGGCGTGGGCGGCGATCCGATAGGCGATCATGCCCTCCTTCACGTCGTCTTTGTTGGGAAGTCCCAAATGCTCCTTGGGCGTGACGTAACAGAGCATGGCGCAGCCGAAGGACCCGATCATCGCGGCCCCGATGCACGAGGTGATGTGGTCGTAGCCGGGCGCGATGTCCGTGGTCAGTGGGCCGAGGGTGTAGAACGGGGCCTCGTGGCAGTGCTTGAGCTGCTCGTCCATGTTCTCCTTGATGAGGTGCATGGGCACGTGGCCGGGACCTTCGATCATCACCTGTACGTCGTGCTCCCAGGCGATCTTGGTGAGCTCTCCGAGGGTGCGGAGCTCTCCGAACTGGGCCTCGTCGTTGGCGTCGGCGATGCAGCCCGGACGCAGACCATCGCCGAGGCTGAAGCTCACGTCGTAGCGCTTCATGAGCGCGCAGATCTTGTCGAAATCCGTGTAGAGGAAGTTCTCTTTATGATGATGTAAGCACCACTTCGCCATGATCGAGCCACCGCGACTGACGATCCCAGTGATGCGCTTGGCCGTCAGGGGCACGTACCGGAGGAGCACGCCCGCATGGATGGTGAAGTAGTCGACGCCCTGCTTGGCCTGCCGCTCGAGGATCTCGAGGAATACGTCGATGTTCAGGTCTTCGACGCGGCCCTTCACCAACTCGAGGGCTTCGTAGATCGGGACCGTGCCGATCGGCACTGGGCTGTTGCGGATGATGGCTTCGCGGGTCTCGGTCAGATCGTCGCCGGTGGACAGATCCATGACCGTGTCGGCCCCCCATCGAACGGCCCAGCGCAGCTTGTCGACCTCTTCGTCGATGGAGGAGGAAACACGGGAGTTTCCGATGTTGGCGTTGACCTTCACCTTGAAGTTGCGACCGATGATCATCGGCTCGATCTCGGGGTGGCAGATGTTGGCCGGGATGATCGCGCGGCCGGTCGCGATCTCGTCGCGGACGAACTCCGCTGTGACGTCCTCGCGGATGGCGATGAAGTGCATTTCCTCCGTGATCTCGCCCTTGCGCGCGTAGTGGAGCTGGGAGAAATTGGTGTCTCCTCGCGCACGTCGCTTCGCGATCCACTCGGCTCGCCGCGGCGGTAGGCCTTGATCGGGGGAAAAGCCCTGGGGTCCACTGGTGTCGTAGATCCTCAGCTTTTCTCCGGTGGTCACGGGGATCTCCCGGAAGGGCACTTTCATCTCGCCGACTTCGACCTTCTTGCTCAACCCACCGTTGAATAGCTCATAGCCACTCATTACTGCCTCCAACCCTCGCTTTCCCACGCCAGTGCGAACTGGATCGGGTCCCGCGGTCTGTTCTCAGGTCCGCCAGCTGATTCTGACGGCCCACCCGCAGCGAGAGGTGGCCACTTTAACCGGTTACCGGCGCTGGATGCGTGTAGTGGTTGCAGAGAAACCGTCGGTGGCTCGAGATCTGGCACGAGTGCTGGGCGCGACCAACAAACGAAACGGTTTCATCGAGGGATCGGGGCTGCGCATCTCGTGGTGCTTCGGGCACATGGCCGAGCTCGAGGAGCCCGCCCACTACGACGAGCGATGGAAGCGGTGGTCCATCGACACGCTGCCGATGTTGCCCGAGCAGTTCGACATCCGGGTTCGCAAAGGCGCCGCCGATCAGATGAAGGTTCTCCGGAGTCTCCTGCGCGGAAGTGATGTCGAAGAGGTCGTCAACGCATGTGATGCGGGCAGGGAAGGCGAGCTGATTTTCCGCTACGTCTACCAGCTCACCAGCTGCAGCAAGCCGGTTCAGCGCCTGTGGGTGTCTTCCTTGACCGACAGCGCCATCAAGCTCGGCTGGAGCAAGCTGCGACCCGGCTCGGACTTCGATCCCCTTGCCGATGCAGCGCGCTGTCGAGCCGAGTCGGATTGGCTCGTAGGCCTGAACGCGACCCGCGCCCTGACCTGCCTTGCTCGCGATGCCGGCGGTGGAGAGCTCTTCTCGGTGGGACGCGTGCAGACACCCACTTTGGCGATGATCGTCTCCAGAGATCGGGAGATCGAGAACTTCGTGCCAGAGACCTTCTGGCAGGTGAAGGCGACTTTCGAGGCCGATGACCTGAGCTGGAAGGCCACCTGGTTCAAGGGAAAGGATTCCGCCAGGAAGGCCAAAGGGGATGCCGTACCCAAAGCCGAGCGGATCAAGGACAAGGCGACGGCCGAGGCCATTGCTGCGGCCGCTTCCGGTCAGGTGGGGTCGGTGAGTGTCGCGGCTCGAAAGCAGACCACCGAAAAGCCGCCTCTTCTCTACGATTTGACCAGTCTTCAACGGAGGGCGAATCAGCGCTATGGCTTTCCAGCGGACAAGACGCTGAACATCGCCCAGGACCTGTACGAGAAACACAAGCTGATCACCTATCCGCGAACGGACGCCCGCTATTTGACGCCAGACCAGGTGCCGGGGCTTCCAGACATCGTGCGAGGGCTGCAGCCGGTATCGGTCTACAAGGCGTTTTGCGCCGACGTTCTCTCCCGTCCGATCAAGCCGGGGTCGAGGGTCGTGAACGCCAAGGAGGTTGGAGATCACCACGCCATCCTCCCTACCGGCAAGACTCCCAGTACCCGCCTGGACCCCGACGCCAAGCGGATCTTCGACCTCATCGCGAGACGGTTCCTTGCCGCATTGTCCAAGAACGCGATCTTCGATGTGACGCGGCTCGTCGTCGATGTCTCGCCGCCGGGAGGCCTCCCGGATGGGATCGATGCGCCTTTGCGGTTTCGGTCTCGCGGCAGAGTGTGTCGGCAACAGGGGTGGCGGGCAGTGGATCCGCCGGGAAAATCCAAGGATCTCGACCTGCCGCCGGTCGAGGTGGGCGACGCCGTTCAGACGCTGGACGCCAAACCCACCGAGGGCAAGACGCGCCCGCCTCGCCCGCACAACGATGCGAGCATCCTCAAGGCCATGGAGACGGCGGGCCGGAACCTCGACGACGCCGAGCTGAAGCGAGCGATGCGCAAGAGTGGCCTCGGCACCCCGGCAACCCGAGCCGCTATCCTCAACACCCTGGTTACTCGCAAGTACGTCGAGCGGGTGAAAAAGGAACTACGAGCTACAGAGCGAGGGTGTGCTGTCATCGACGCCGTGCCGATTGACGAGCTCAAGAGCGCTGAGCTCACCGGTCGCTGGGAGGGTCGGCTCGCAAATATGGCCGAGGCCCGTGATCCGCGAAACGCGTTCATGTCCGATGTACAGGACCACGTAGCCACTATCGTCGCCGCCATCGCCGCCGCGGAGCCACCCAAGGTCAACCACGAGGCGCACGGCAAGAGTCTCGGCGATTGTCCGGCGTGCGGAAAACCCGTTCGCGAGCGGGGCAAAGTATACGGCTGCGACAGCGGAAAATCGTGTCCCTTCTTGGTGTTCAAGACGATGACGAAGCGGGCCATCAGCGCGAGAATGGTCCGAAAGCTCCTCAAGGAAGGCAGGTCGGATCTGGTCAAGGGCTTCAAATCCAAGAAGGGAAATGAATTCACGGCTGGCTTGATCTGGGATGTTCCGAATCAGCGGGTCGGATTCTGGTTCCCACCACGGGTGGGGGACACGTGCCCCAAGTGCGGGAAGGGGAGAATCATCCAGGGGAAAACACAGCTGGGGTGCGATCGGTGGCGCGATGGCTGCGACTATAGAACCGGTTCCTAGTGGGGCGGGTCAGGAATTCGCTTGCGAAGTCCTGCCCGGGCCACGGTCGAGGAGTCCCGGCGCTGAGCGGTCCCTGCCGTACGTCGTCCCACGCGCGGCCAACGGCAGACGTTCGGGGAAACGACGGTTTTGGCGGGCCTGCGCCTGCGGCCGGACGGGAGGGCACCCGCGGGATTCCGGCAATGGTAGAAGGGGATCCGGGTCGAGACTTCGGTCAGGAAGTCCCGGCACGGGCCACTAGAGGAACGCAGCTCCCCGACAAGCCACGGCATCACCCGCCTGGCAGGCCTCCGCTGCCAGCTTCTTCGCGCGGCTCTTGGACTTCTTGCCTCCCAGTCCGTTCCACAGCAGTCGCGACATGCGTCTCTTGGCCTCTATCGAGGTGAGAAGAATGCCCTCTTCATACGCTGCGCGTGCGGCCTCGAAGTCCGGCTGTCCGTGGGCGCCCTCCTCCTTGAGCCAGCCCTGTCGGGCACATGCGTTGCCGATGCCGCCGGCGCATCCAATCTGGTACAGCTCGATGGCCTGGCCCACGTCGCGGCTGACGTAGGTGCCCTCCTCGAGGATTTGTCCGCCATAGTGACAGGCCCCCGAGACGCCGCCTTCGCAGGCGCGCCTGAACATGGACAGGGCCTCGTGGTCGTCTCGCTCGATGCCTCGGCCCTTGGTGAGCAGGTTGCCGCGCTTCATGCAGCTCTCGACGTGTCCAGCGTTGCAGGCCCATCGATAATATTTGGCGGCCGTAGTGCGGTCGCGATCGCCGCCTTGCCCATCTTCGTAGGCGGTGGCCAGGGCGGCGCACGCTTCGACGGCGCTGTTCTCATTGACGCAGGATCGATGCAAGAGCGCCCGTGCCCGGACCGGATCGCGTGGAAGGTCGACGCCTCGCATCAACTCGATGGCGAGGGCCGTACACGCGCCGGGCAGGCTCCGCTTCAAGCAGGCGGATTCGAAGGCCGAGGTCGAGTCCTTGACCGATCCGTCGATCCGCTTGGCGAGGATCATCTCGGCCTGGGAGGTACAGCCCCCGATGTCTCCGAGGAGGCAGGCTCGGCCGAAGAAATTGCCAGCCTCATCGTCCATCGGTGGATCGGCGTGTTGGTGGATTCGACCGGCTTCGCGGCAGGCTTTGGCGTTTTGGAGGTCACACCCGCGCGAGAGCAGCTCGTACGCGCGGTCTGCGGTGGGAGGCTTCAGCGAACCGTTGATGTACTGCGACCCAAGGCGCCAGCACGAGTCGCCGTGACCTTGAGTGCACAGAGGGCCATAGGTGGCGTCCCATTGGGGGACATCGAAACCCGAGGTGTCGAGCTCCGCGAGGTTGTAGCAGGCCTCGACGTGACCCGCTTCGCAGGCGCCCTCGAAGAACTTCTTGGCGGCCCGCGCGTCCTTCCGAACCCCGGGAGCACCCTCCAAGCTCAGGGTTCCAAGTACGTTGCAAGACGCCTGATACCCTTCTTTGCAGGCTGGCTGCCAGCGAAGCAATGCCGCGCGCGGATCGGCCTTGATTCCGCGATTCTCGTACAGGAACCACCCATACTCATGGCACCCAGGAGTGAATCCAGCCTTGCATTGTTCGTTGAAGATTCGGGCGGCGTTTTTCCAGGTTCGATCTCGCTCCTCCGTCATGGGAGCGCGTTCGTCGAGGGACCAACCAACGACGAGACAGGCAACGGGGTCCCCCGTCTCGCATCCATATTCGAAGACGCTTTCGGCCAGCTGGAGGTCGGCCTGGCCATAAACGAGCCAGGCGCCGCGCTGGCAGGCGAGGTTGTAGCCCGCGTCGCAGGCGCCCTTGAATGCGGTCTCGAGCTCTTCTTGCGAACCGGTCACGTGTTCTCGGTTGAATTCGAGGCTCAATGCCGACAGGGCCAGGCGGTGCGCCTCGGAGATCTGCTGCGCCTCGGCAGACGCGCCTGGGAGAAGGCAGGCGAGCATGGCAAAGAGTGCGATCACTGGGGTGTAGCTACAGACTGGCAACGGTTGTCCTTTGGATAGCGGCTGCATTGTTCTACACCTTGGGCCGCCTTTGCATTTCCTATCTGACCGATCGCGGGGTTTCCGGCGGCCGTCGGTCGTTGTTGGAGGGCGAGCCTCGGATTGACTGGAGGTGGACCCTCGGGCCGCGTCGGGCTATCTCCGCGGCGGAGGGCAAGATGACACGTTTCGAATACCTGGTTGTGTACATGGAAAACGACCGCGTGCTGACCGCAAACGGGCACTGGCAGGGCACCGTGGAGCGTGGTGAAGAGGGCGATGTCGAGAGCTGCCCCAGCCTGTTCGACTACCTCGCGGAGGCCGGTGCTCAGGGGTGGGACATGGTGGCCATCGACCCCGAAGAGACCGGAACCGCGCAGCTGTACTTCAAGCGTTCGCACTGAATCGGGCGCGATGTCGCTCGCCTACACCGATCATCGGCAGGATCCGGCGGCCTGGGCCTCCAGATTGGGCGTCTCCCTGGAGGCGTGTCAGCTTCTTCTCGACGCCCACTTCATCGATCTCCACTGCGACATGGAGGTCCCCATTCGGGTCATCTGGTACGACCCGAACAAGCATCACGGCGAGTGGAATCGAACCATGCCGTTCATGCTGCACACCGACTATCCCAGGATCCGCGAGGCCTCGATGTCCGGGGTGGTCTACGACATCGCGACCAACCCATTTCGGCCCAAGGGCAATCGCCAGCGGACCACCCTCGCCAACATCACGAGGGCCATCGCCCGCATCGAGGCTCATCCTGGCGAGCAAGCCTTCTGTCGGACACGCTCCGACTACGATGCCGCTCATGCCGAGGGAAAGACGGCCTATTGGCTGTCTCTTCAAGGCGGCAATGCCCTGTCCGACGATTGCGCAGTCCTCGATCGGGTGGGCGCGGACATCCACCGAATCACCCTCGTTCACCTGACGACTTCGGACCTCGGCGGCACAAACAGCCCCGCAGGCGGCGACATCGGCACGACCGATCTCGGACGGCAATTCGTTGAATGTTGCAATGCAAACCGGGTGATTGTCGATCTTGCGCACGCTGGTAAGAAGACGTTCTGGGATGCGCTCGAGGTCCATGCGGGCGACGTGCCGCCGATTGTTTCGCACACTGGAGTGGAAGGTGTGCACGCGCACTGGCGCAATGTCGACGATGACCAGATCCGCGCGATTGCAGATCGCGGCGGGGTCATCGGCGTGATGTACCAGAGCAACTTCCTGGCACCGGTCTGGTACACCTGCGACCGCGCCTGCATCGTCGACCATCTCGCACACATCATCGACGTGGTGGGAGAGGACTATGCCGCCATCGGTACCGACTACGACGGGATGATCATTCCCCCACACGACCTGTCGGATGTGACCCATCACCCGAAGCTGGTTCAGGACATGTTGGACCGCGGTTGGTCCGAGCAGAGAATCCGCAAGATCCTAGGGGAGAATTACCTTCGCGTCGTCAAGGACGTGAGAGCCTGACCCTCACCAGGTGCCCTCGGCCTTGGCGACGGCCTCCTTCACTGCGCGGCTGATGGCGTCGCGCTCTGCGACCCACTCCGCCATCTTGCGAGCCTCGGCCCGATCGTCCTTCTCATACAGGACATTGATCAGGTTGCAGGCCGCGACCAGGCTGATGAGGGTCCCGATGCGCGGGCTCACTTGCTCACCGGCTTGAACCCCTTGGCGGATTCGGTCCAGCATCTCGTGCTCATGGGTGCCGTCCGTCATGGGATGGGTGACGGAGCCGGGCAACAAGACGCGCTCTTTGTCCGTCTCTCCGAGAATTCCTCGAGCCTCGAGCCCCTCGGTGATCTCCCTTCGGATGTTGGGCAGTTTGTCGGCGAGTAGATCGAGCCAGTCTTCGACTTTGCCTGGGGACTCCGCGTCCGAGAGGACGTCCATCACGTTGTCGAGGAGTGCCCACCCCGACGGCGCAAACTTCTCAGGGTGTCGTCGGACCTCACCATTTTTGCGTGTTTGGACAATCTTGCGCAAACGAAGTTCGCATAGGCACGCGCCGCGCAGACCGTGGTCGATCGCGAGGAAGGCCGACGGATGCACGGTGCCCTTGTCGTCGTGGAGGGCGAACAACATCAGGATTTCGGGAAGGCTCAGCATTTGACGCAAGCATGCCATACTGCGGCGTGTTTGCAATCCTGCTGGGCACGGCCTGGGCCGGGACGGTGACTCTCCATGTCGGGGTACACCGCGAGGCCGGGACGGTGTACGACATCGCCGCCGACGGCGCTGATGGTCAATGCACGGTTGGTCCGTCGCGTTTGAGCTGTCCGGCCAGCGGACCGGTGACCTTTCGTTTTGGCGCCCGAGGAGACTGGTTTCTGTATGGCGACCACGTGCTGGAGCCCGGCGCTACCGGCACGGCCCTCGTGCTCGCTACTGAAGAGGCCAGAGAGGACGCCCGCGCCCAGCTCGCTTTCGCTGTCACGCCGGAAAAAGTGAAGGCGCTTTTTGTTCGCACCGGGGAGCACAACCCTCCGGCGCCCAGCCCTGGCATGTTGGAAGACCTCGAGCGGTTGGTGCGCCACCCAGCCCCTCTGGTGCGGAGAGCCGTGGTGGACGGTCTGGTGCCCTACTGGCGGCGAACCAATCTCGATCCGTTCGCCATGGACGCACCCGAAGTCTTGTCTGGCGGGCTCATCGAGAGGCTTGCGACCGACACAGACAGTCGGGTTCGGAGGCGGCTCGCTGCGGCACTTCGGGAGGTCAATGCCCCGGGGCGCCCGCTCGCGGTGGAGTCTCGCGAGGCACTTCTGAAGCTGGTCGTAGACGCCAGGCCCGGAGTCCAGAAGGCGGCGATGTCGTCGATGAAGATCGCGTCTGAGCACGAGACCCTGCCTGGTGAATTCACATGGTCCAAGGCCATTCGGCGCGTCGAATCCCCCGGCCCGCCGGGGCGGGCGGCAGCGAACACCCTGGCCTTTTTGGCAAAGGACCTCGAACCTTCCCCCATCGTGGATCCGGGAGAGGCGGTCCAGCTGACGTTCTTCTTTCACCGCGAGAGATCTTGGAATGTCTGGAGCGCCTGGAGGGAACACGTGCCTTTCCGCCGGGACTGGGCCGACAGCCTGTTTCGCGAGACCCTGGGGTTGAATGGGAAATTGCTGAGGTACTGGGCGGAAAACGAGCCGGCGGCGCTCGCGCAGTCCATCGAGTCCTGGGAGGCCGACCCGCCACACAGCAAGCGGTTCAGCATGGTGGGTGCGATCCTCGCCAACGAGACCGACGAGCGGGTCCGCGCCGCCCTGGAGCTTGGAGAGCTGCCACAGGACGATTCTCAATGACAGGCTGTCACGACTCCTGGGTGGGACGCGAGGTCCATGACAGGTTGTCGCGGCGGATGATCGGCAGTCCACGGTGAAAACCGTCAAATAGGCCATCGGCGTGCTGGCACGATCCTTGCCTATTACAACGCTGACGGATTTCGTTCGGAGCCGACATCGTGCAGCGGGCAGCCCCTTTCATCGCCTTTCTACTGGCCACAATACTCGCCGTGTTGTTGGCGTTTGGACTCAACACTGGCATCGGTATCGCCATTGCTCCGCCGGAGGGGATGGCCGACATCCAGGCGGCACCTGCGGCCGAGTCGGGTCGCGCGCCGACCACAGCTGTCAACCGGACACCTCGGGCCAAGAGCGAGCGCGAATATCTCGACACCATCCTCAAGCGAAACATCTTCGATATCGAGGCGATTGCCGCCTACAATCCGGCCGCCGCGTCGGGCAACGCATCGTCCGAGGCGATCACCGACCTCAAGGTCGTGCTCATGGGCACCATCGTCGCGACGCCCTCAATCTACAGTTCGGCGCTCATCGCCGAGGACGACAAGAACGCGCGGGCCATCGGATACGGCATCGGCGACAAGCTGCACGACGCCGAAATCATCAAGATCGAACAGAAGGTCGTGACCATCAAGCGCGGTGACGGACGCATCGAGACCCTGACGACTGAAGAGGGTGATCGCCCGACCCCATCGCCGTCATCGTCTAGCGACGAGGGCGACGACGGTGGCGTCGAAAAGCTCGGCGACAACAAGTTCGCCGTCGATCGCGCTCTCATCGACAAGTACGTCGGCGACATCGAGAGCATCTCCCGCATGGGCCGCGCTCTGCTGCACCGTGGCCCCGACGGCGAGTTCGACGGCTACCGGCTGTCTGCCATCCGCCGCAACACCCTCGCCGACCAGCTCGGCATCAAGAATGGCGACGTCATTCATTCCGTGAATGGCCAGTCCCTCAACTCCGTGCAAGGCGCCATGTCCGCCTACCAGGGAATGATGAGCGATTCCAATTTTGCCTTTGAGATCACCCGACGCGGTCAGCGCGTGACCATGGAATACGAGGTCCGCTGAAACCGGCCCGGGAACCCAACTTTCTAGAGACGAGACGCACAAGTGAACCCCAGACACCTCACAGCCCTTGCGCTGTTGATGATGACAGCACCGGCTTTCGCCCAGGACGAACCGTCCTCGCCGGCGACGCCAACCCGTGATCTCACCCCCGGATCTCGGGGAACAGACGCGCCGAAACCTGCAGACGCGCCGAAGCCCGCCCCTGCTGGGGGGACAGCATTGACCCCAGAGCCCGGTCAGGTCGTGATCCGACCGACCGACGGCCGGCAGCGCCCACCGTCCATCAGCGAAGCGGCCGGAGCCAAGTTCAAGCTCGACTTCATGGACACCGATCTCTACGCGATGGTGACCTTCTTCGCCGATCTCATGGACCAGAACTACATCCTCTCGGATGTGAAAGAGCTCCAGGGCAAGAAGGTCCACATCATCTCCCACCACGAAGTCACCGTGAAGGAGGCCTACGAGGCGTTCCTTTCCGCGCTCCAGGTGAGTGGGTACACCACGACAACGAGCGGAAACGTCACCAAGATCGTCAAGGCTCAGGGGGCCAGCAAGACGCCGATCGATGTGCGCGGGGTCGATCGGGGAGCACCGAGCGAGAGCGATGCGTTCGTGACGCAGCTCATCCAGCTCTCCAATGTCTCGGTCAACGACGTGAACAAGGTCGTCACGACCATGACGTCTCCGGAGGCGCAGGTTGTCGCCTATGCGCCCACCAATACGCTGATCATCACCGACACCGGCTCCAACCTGCGAAAGATCTACAAGGTGCTGCAGGATCTCGACATCGCGGCTCCGAAGAGCTCACTGGTCATCTACCCGATCGCATTTGCCGAAGCTGCTGAAGTAAAGCGCATTATCGAAGAGCTATACGGTACTGCTGCCGAGGAGAGCAGCAGCAGCAGTCGGTCGAACAGCCGATCCTCGAGAAGCTCCCGGTCGTCGCGCCGGCCCTCCAGGTCCACTCGGAACGAGGAGCCCGCCGATCCCGTCACCGCCGGCAAAGAAGCGAAGTACATCTCCAAAGTCATCGATGACGAGCGCACCAACGCACTGATCGTTCTCGCGAACGACAAGGGCCACGACGCGGTGGTCAAGCTCATCGCCGACATCGACGTAGATGTGGACGCGCGGGGCCAGATCCACGTGGTCTACCTCGAACACGCCAAGGCCGAGGAGGTCTCGCAGGTCCTGTCCGAGCTCGCGCAGGAGCGGGGGAGCCAGAGTCGAAATCCTCGCGCCAATCAGAACCCCCGCTCTGCGGCTCGAGGCTCTGCGGCGAGAGGGGCCGAGGCCGGCGGAGACGGTGAGAGCCGGAGCGCCGCCGCGGTCTTCGACTCCGGCATGCGTATCGCTGCCGACGAAAACACCAATTCTCTGATCATCATCGCCAACGCCGACGACTTTGCCGTCATCAACAGCGTCATCAAGAAGCTCGACATCGTGCGAAAGCAGGTCTTTGTCGACGCCGTCATCCTCGAGCTGTCGAGCGACGACAGCTTCGATCTCGGGCTCGCCGCTCATCTGCCAATGCAGCCCTCCGACGAGGCCACCGGCATTATCGGCACCCAGTTCGGCTCGAGCTCCCTGGGCCTCACCCAGGACCTCCTGTCCGGGCTCGCGGTTGGCGTCTTTGGCGAGTCGGTGGACGTACCCTTTGCCGATCCCACTGGTGGAACCATCGAATTGCCGGTCCCGGCGTTCGGCATCGTGCTCAACGCACTGAAGACCAACAGCTCGGTCAACATCGTCAGCAATCCGAACATCCTGACTGTGGACAACGAAGAGGCCGAAATCGTTGTCGGTCGACGCATTCCGTTCCCGACCACCGCGGGGCTCAACAACCTCGGTCAGCCGGTCACCAGCTTCCAGCGCGAAGACGTGGCCATCACCTTGAAGATCACGCCCCGCGTGAACTCGTCCAACTTCGTGACTCTCGAAGTCGAGCTCGAGGTCCAGGAGATCGAAGAGGACGACCAGGGCCTGAACGTCCAGCAGTCCGGCTTCATCACCTCCAAGCGCGAGGAAAAGACCACGGTGCTGATCAAGGACAACCAGACGGTCGTGCTCGGCGGGTTGGTCGGATCCACCGACACGGAGGTAGAGACCAAGTTCCCGATCCTCGGCGATGTGCCTCTCATTGGCGCCTTGTTTCGCGGTCGCCGCACCGGCTCGCGCAAGACCAATCTGATGATCTTCCTCACGCCGCACATCATCGATGACGACCGCGACATGCTCGAGGTCCAGCGGGTGAAAGAGGCGCAGCGCCAGGAGTTCCTGCGTCGCTTCTACGGAAAGTCCCGCGACAGCTACATGGCCGAGATGCGCTCGCTGATGCGCTACTCGAAGAACTACGTCGACGAGCCGTCGATGTTCCGCGGTCCGAGCAAGTTCTCCGGCTACGAGACCATCGACGACATCAGCGACGACACCCGCAAGGCCCTCAACGACGCACTCGATGAGGCCGGCGCCGGCGACCCCGGATTCGGCGCTGGCGATCTGCCAGATGGCGAGGACGAGCTGGTGATCTTCGAGGACGAAGATGACGCGCCTGTCATCGAGAACACCGATGACGGTCCCCTCCCAGACGCGCCGCAGGGCGAGGAGAACTGATGGCTATTCGTCGCGTTGCCGTTGCCGAATCGCTCCGAGAGTTCGGCGTCACCGACGACGTGCTCGAGAAGGTCCAGTCGTACTCCGAGAAGCACGAGGTCCCGCTTCGCGAGGCCGTGCTCAAAGTCGAAGGCGTCGATCCGGGCAAGGTCGCAATCGCGCTTTCCCGCTTGTCGGGCTTGCCGGTCATCACATCGGTCGACATCGACGCTATCGAGCCGGAGATCATCCGCCCCTTCCCGCTACATATTGCGCGAGAAGCCGGTGTTCTCCCCCTATATGTCGCAAACGGCGAGCTCGTGGTTGGCATGGCTGATCTGGCCGCGATGACAGCGCTCGATGACCTTCGCGTACTGCATGGCTACCCGGTGCGACCAGTGCTGCTCCCGGCTGATGTCCTGGAGGAAACCACTCATAAGGCATACGACAAGGCGAGCTCAAGCGCGTCGGCGGTGCTCGAGGATGTCGATGACGCAGTAGAGGAGGAGAACGACCTCTTCCTAGACGACGCCGAGCTCCTCGACGATCCCAATCAGGCGCCGATCATCCGCTTCGTGAACGCGGTCATGTCGCAGGCGATCAAAGAGCGGGCGTCTGACATCCACATCGAGCCCTTCGAGAAGGACCTCATCGTCCGCTACCGGGTCGACGGTGTCCTCAAGGAAACCATCCGTCCGTCGTACAAGTTCAAGAACACCATCGTCGCGCGAATCAAGATCATGGCCGGGCTCAACATCGCCGAAAAGCGCCTCCCTCAAGATGGCCGAATCCGTCGAAAGATGGGCGGCCGCGAGATCGATCTTCGCGTCTCGACCGTTCCTGTCCGCCACGGTGAGCGGGTCGTGATGCGTATCCTCGAGAAGGGCACGGTCTTCTCGCTCGACAAGATCGGGATGGGCGGCGAGACGTTGCAGATCTTCCGCAAGCTCATCCGCCGACCCCACGGCATTCTTCTCGTGTCCGGCCCCACCGGTTCCGGAAAATCGACGACCTTGTACTCGGCCATCACCGAGATCAACGAGCCCGACAAGAACATCCTCACCATCGAGGATCCGGTCGAGTACGAAGTCTCCGGCATCGGCCAGGTCCAGGTGAATCACAAGATCAATCTGAGCTTTGCCTCGGCGTTGCGCGCCTTCTTGCGACAGGATCCCGATGTCATCCTCGTAGGTGAGATCCGCGATTCCGAGACCGCCAACAACGCGGTTCAGGCCTCGCTCACGGGTCACCTCGTGTTCTCGACGATTCACACCAACGACGCTGCTGGTGCTTTTGCGCGCCTGGTCGAGATGGGTGTGGAGCCGTTCCTCGTGTCTTCTTCGCTGCTCGGCGTCATTGCACAGCGCCTCGTGCGTTGCCTGTGCGTGCACTGCCGCGAGAAGTACGTGCCGTCGAACGAAGAGCTCGCCGACCTGCAGCTCACCCGCGCCGATGTGCCGGGCGAAGTGTGGCGTTCCACTTCGTGCGAGGAGTGCAACAAGACTGGTTATTCCGGACGAACCGGCATCTACGAGTTCCTCCCTGCTGGAGAGGAAGTCCGCCGACTCGTCATCGCCAACGCCGACGCCACGGTGGTCAAGAAGGCCGCAGTTGACGCCGGTATGCTCACTCTCCGGGACGATGGGGTCACCAAAGTTCTGCAGGGAATCACCTCTTTCGACGAAGTGATGCGCGTCACCCAAGAAGACGCGGAGGGCTAGGATATGCCTGTTTTCGAGTACAAGGGATTGGACACCGGCGGCGCCGCAGTGGCCGGAATCATCGACGCCGACACGGCCAAGATCGCCCGCGGACGCCTGCGCAAACAGGGCGTCTTCCCGACCGACATCCATGAACAGGCGGACGGAGGCACCCGCGGGTCCGGTCTGAACGTCGAGATCGACGTCGCCAAGTACCTGCAGTTCATCACCACTCGCGACATCAGCATCGTCACCACGCAGATGGCCACCCTGGTCGGCGCCCACATTCCGATGGGAGAGACGCTGTCCGCATTGGTCGATCAGACGGAGAAGCAGAAGCTCAAGGTCGTACTCTCCAAGATCAAGGAGCGGGTCAATGAGGGCTCGACCCTCGCCGACGCCCTGGCCGACCATCCCAATGTCTTTGACAACCTGTACATCCACATGGTTCGGGCCGGCGAAAAGTCAGGTGCACTCGACGAAGTTCTTCGCCGTCTCGCCAAGTTCGGAGAGAGTCAGGTCAAGCTCCAGGGCCAGATCTTCGGCGCCATGGCCTACCCGATTCTGATGGGCATGATCGGTGTCCTGATTCTGATGGGGCTTTTCCTCGGCGTCATTCCGAGGATCCGCGGACTCTTCGACTCCCTTGGCGGCGAAACGGCGCTGCCGTTCATCACGCGGGCGGTCTTCTTCTTCGGCGACATGCTCGTTGGCTACTGGTGGCTGGCACCGATCGTCTTCTTTGGCGCGATCTGGGGCTTCCGGCGTTGGGTTCGCACGGAGCGGGGGCGCGAGCGCTGGGATGTCATCAAGCTGACTTTTCCAGTGTTTGGAAAGATGAACCGCCTGGTCGCCGTAAGTCGATTCTGTCGCACATTGTCCACGCTCCTGATGTCGGGCGTTCCCATCATCTCTGCGCTGCAGATCGTCGAGAAGGTCGTGGGCAATACGGTGCTGGCCCGCGCCATCAATCAGGCGACGATAAATATCACCGAAGGACAGTCCATATCGGCGCCTCTCAAGGCCTCGGGACAGTTCCCACCACTGGTCACGCACATGATCGCGATCGGCGAGCGAACGGGTGAGTTGGAACGAATGTTGACATCCGTTGCAGATGCTTACGAAGACGAGGTAGAAGCGACAATTTCGGCGCTGACCAGCCTGCTTGGACCCCTTATGATCATGTTGATGGGAGGCATCGTCTTCCTGGTCGCCCTCGGTCTCCTCATGCCGATGATGAACCTCTCCCAGATGATTCGATGAAAACCCAGTTTTTCCCCAGGAGGAAGCCATGTTGAAAGCACTTCATGCCTTCATGAATCGAAATGACGACAAGCGGACTCTCCGCAAGCGCAGCCGAAAGGGCATGTCCCTGGTCGAGGTCATGGTGGTCATCGCCATCATCCTGACCTTGATGAGTGTCATCGGCGTTGGCGTCATGTCGGTCTTCAACAACAGCAAGGTCGATACGACCATCTTGACGATGGGCAAGGTCAACCAACGCGTGCAGATCTACATGCTGCGCAAGAAGGCGCCGCCCTCGACGTCGGACGGACTCAACTCGGTCTACACCGATGGCGAGCAGCTCCCGAAAGACAGCTGGGGCAACGAGTTCAAGTACGTGTCTCCGGGACCCGGCGGCCACGACTTCGACATCATCAGCCTCGGCGCTGACGGAAACGAAGGCGGCAGCGGCAACAACGAAGACCTGAAGTGGTCCGAGGTCGGCAGCCAGTAGTCTCATGATTCGCCCACCTGCCAACTCGAATTCACGCAGACGCGACCGGAGAGGATTGTCCTTGATGGAGATCCTCGTGGTCATCGCCATCCTGCTGTTCTTGTTGGCCGTGCTGGTGCCCTCGGTGATGTCGATTCTGCAGCTCCAGCAGCGCAAGGCGGCCACCGATCTCGCGCTGCTCTACAACCAGCTTCACGACGAAGCGGTCCTGTACAACGCTACCTTTCGGGTTCGGTACGACCTGGTCGGCAACCAGTACAAGGTCGATGTGGGGGAGACGCGGGCGATCATCTACAGCAGCCCCGAGCAACGCGAGAAGTACGAGGAAGAGCGCCGGCAGCGCTTGGCACTCATGAGCGAGGAGGAGCGGAAGCAATGGCTTGCGCAACACAAGCCCTTCTCCAATCTGCAGACCAAGTTCAAGACCGAGTTCACCCTTCCCAGGAACACCCGGATCCACGGGGTCTACACTCCTCAATACGGCAAGTTCATGACCCTCGAAGAGCTCGGCGACTTCGACGAGGAAGAGAGCAAGGAGCTGTTTTCGTACGTGTTTTCGACGGGGTTCACCGAGCACACGCTCATCTGGATCACCGACGACGTAGAGCACCCCGACGACGGCTACACGGTCGAAATCGAGCCGCTGTCCGGCAAGGTGCACATCCACGGTGAGCTCCTCGACTTCGAGGACTCCTTTGAGTGGGTTCCCGACGAAGGACCGGATCTACCGACATGATCGCTTTGAACTTCCAACGCAGACGCCGTGGCTTCAGCCTCCTCGAGGTGATGGTCGCCCTGGCTATCCTGGTCGTCAGCATGGTCGTGCTCGTCGAGACCCAGAGCTCGGCGGCGCTGATCACGCTCGAGGCGGAGCGGGTGATCACTGCGACCGACCTGGCTAATGCCAAGATGAACGAGACCTTGCTCCTGGTAGAGGAGGAGGGGTTCACGAACAACGACGTGAGCGAGTCCGGCGACTTCGATGACTTCGGGGACGACGCCTTCGACCTGGCCCACGGTGACGAACTCAAGAACTACCATTGGGAGTTCTGGGTCTCCGAGATCGATCTGGCGCTCGCCGGCGACATCGCGGGCATGGCGTCGGAGCTCGAGTCGTCGGGCGTCATCGGCGGCGCGGGTGGCGGTGACGCGGCGGCTGGCGGTGCGGCGGCTGGCGGTGGAGATCCGCTCGCCAACCTGGGACTCAGCAGCGAGATGATCACCGAGATGCTCACTCCGTACATCCGCGAGGTACGGGTTCGCGTGTGGTGGGGCGAGGGCAGCGACGAGGCCGAAGAGCGCGGTGATGAGGTCGTCGTGGTCAGCCACCTCGTCAACCCGACAGGAACGGTCTTTGCGGGCGACGAAGATCCCGCGGCGGCAGCACAATGAGCGTTCGCACTCCCATTTTGAGCGCTGCCCGCAGGCGGAAACGACGCGGCATGACGCTGTTCGAGGTCATGATCTCGGTCACTGTGCTCGTCGTCATGTCGCTGATGATCATGGAGACGATGCGGAGCTCCATCGAGTTCAAAGATCTGCTCGACGATCGCGACAGTGTGACCCGGCAGGCGCGGGTCGCGTTGTCCAAGATCCGGCGCGACATCGGACTCGCCTATCTGACGCCGGCGTGGACCTCGCTCGAGACGGTGCAGACCGTCTTCGTGGGCATGGACGAGGAGCCGGACAGCATCTTTTTCGCCACGATGGCCCATCGTCGGATCTACATGGACAGTCGCGAGTGCGACCAGGCTGAAGTGTCGATCTGGGCGGAGAAGGGGCCTTCGGAGCTCGGATCCGGCTACGTGCTCTACCATCGGGAATCGCCGCGCGTCGATGAGCTGCCCGACGAGCAGGGCACGGTCTATCCACTGGCGTACAACGTGCGTTCCTTCAACCTGCGCTACCTCGACCCCCTCGACAACGAGTGGAAGGACGAGTGGGACACCCGGAACAGCGACACGAACTACCGGCTGCCGCGGGCCGTGGAGATCGGTCTGGTGCTGCTGACCCCCGATCCAGAAGACAGGGATCGCAGCCTCGAAGTCCCGTTCATGACGACGGTGAACCTCGAGTTCGCGGACAAGCTCGTGAACACGAACAACGCCAAGCTCAACGGAAATCCGGGACCCTTCGGCGGCAAGGGCCTGATGGGCAACAACCTCCTCGCCACCGGCGGATACGCGAATCCCGGCGGAACACCGACCACCGGACGAACCAACCCGAATGCAGCGGGCAGGACGGCGGTCAAACCCCAGAATGGCAAGGTCAACGCCGGCGATGTGCTGCGCAATAGCGGTCGTGGACGAGGCTCCTCGGGCGGAAGCTCCTCGGGAGGGCGCAAGTGAACACGCTTTCCTGGCTCTGGTATGAACTGACGAGGCCCCGTGGCCACAAGCGACACCGCTTCTACAGAGTGGGTCGTTCATCCCGCGCGGGTGTCGCGCTGCTCATGGTGCTCTCCGCCATCATGCTCCTGACGATCCTGGTCACCGAGATCGCCCACGGTGCGACCGTGCGCATCAAGCTCGCCTCCCACCACCGGGACGAGGTGCGAGCCGAGGCCCTGGCCAAGACGGGAATCCAGCTCTATCGACTCATTCTGATGGCGAGCAAGCAGCTCGGTCGGAACCCGATGATCATGGAATATGGGGCGATGATGGGCATCAATGCCGACACGCTCTGGCAGATGGTGCCGGCCATCAACACCGGCCTGATGCGCATGATCTTCGTCTCGGGTGGCGATCTGGACGAGGACGACGCCGCCGACATGGCTTCGGCCGGTCTGTCCGAAGACGAGCGCGACGAGAGTCGAGAAGGCCGCAGGAACTTCCTCGACTTCGACGGTGACTTCGCCGCGAGCATCCAGGACGAGAGCCGTTTCATCTATGTGGGCAAGCTCCAGGCGACGTCGTTTGCCGAGCTGCTGGAACTCCCGGCCGCCCAGGAGATCCAGGGCCTGATGTCCAAGGAAGATGTCAACGACTACTTCTACCGCGAGAACATCGACAAGATGGAGCTCATCGGCAACCTCGTCGACTGGACGGATGCCGACGACATGCGGCTGTACCAGGGCGGGGACGAAGTCGCGCTCTACGCTCAGCTCGACAGCCCCTACAAGCCGAAGAATGCCGCGTTCGACACCATCCAGGAGATCCGTCTGGTCGATGGTTGGCACCGCGACGGCGTCTGGGAGCGCCTCGGTCGCCACCTGACCATCTACGGGGCAGGGAAGATCAACGTCAACACGGCGCATCGAGACGTGATGCGGGCCATTCTCGCCGCGTTCATCGAGGGCTATACGTCCGAGCAGTACATCGATACCTTGCTCGATCTGCTCCTGGCCGCTCGCGGGACCCCGTTGTCCGAGGGTGGTGTGCACTTTACGAGCGCCCAGTCCTTCAAGGGTTGGGTCGAGCGCGAGCTGGGCGTGACCCTCAAGGACACGGTCCTGCAGGCCGTCTCCACTGAATCCGACGTGTTCCGGGTCGAGTCCGCCGGCGAAGTGGGTGAGTCCCGCGTCGAGATCAAGGCCGTCATCGACTACAGCGCCAACCCCATCGGTCAAATCGTCTATTGGAAGGTTGAATAATGCCTAGACTCATAGCCATCGACCTCGGCTCCCATTCCGTGAAGGTGAGCACCTATCGGAGCGTGGGGCGCAAGTACGTCTTCGAGGACAGGCACAGCATGCGCGTGCTCCAGGACGGCTCCCCACCGATCCTCGAGGCTCGCCTGGGCGCATTGGACGATCTGTTGGAAGAAAATCCGATGTTGGTGGCCCGCGGCAGCGATGTCGTGGCAGCGGTGCTGCCCGGTGAGTACGCCTCCTTTCATCGGTTGTCCCTGCCGTTCACCGATCGGGCACAGGTCGACAAGACCCTGTCGTTTGCCCTCGAAGCCGAGGTCCCGTTCGATCTCGACGACATGGTGATGGGCAGTCGCACGGTCGATGTGACCGACAAGACCGAAGTGCTGACCTGCCTGGTTCGCCACGACGCCCTGATGTCCTGGGTCGCGAACCTCGCCGATCGTGGGCTCGATCCCGCTGGGGTCTATGTGGACGGCGAGATTCTCGGACACTGGGGCTCCGGGGGCGGCCCCGTTCCGCAAGATGAGCTTCGAAGGGCTACCGCGGTCGTCGACGTAGGCCACGCGCACACCGTGATTGGAATCGTCGCCGACGACGTCGTTCAGCACTGCCGGACCATCAATGTCGGCGGCTACGCGTTCACCCGCGCCATCCAGCAGGCCATGAAGTGCGACTGGAACGAGGCCGAAGCGCGCAAGCACGGCGCGTTCGCCAGCGACGATGAGGACGAGACCACCGATCCCGGGCGTCCACAACGCGGTACGTCGGGGTACAGCCAACTACCGCTTCCGGCGCGTCAGGCGATGGATGGCGCTATCGGCCTCCTGCTAGCCGAGATTCGCTCGACGCTGATCAAGGCCGAGGACACGTTGCACATCGACATCACCGAGATCCGGTTGGTGGGCGGTGGCTCTCGGATTCCGGAGATCTGGGACTACCTGGCCTCGGACCTGGGAATCTCGGTTGTCCGTGCCCAGGATCCCGACGGAGAAGTGGTCCCAGCGACGTTCGCCATGACTCACGCCGTAGCCATGGAGGTTGCCGGTCAGTCTCCGGTAGATGCGATCGACCTGCGAATCGGCGACCTGGCCTTCCGAGGGGGCACCGATATTCTTCGCGCCGCGCTCACGTATGGCACGGCGGGCTTGGCGTTTTTCTCCCTGGCCGCCGTCGTCATGTTCGCCGTTCAATACCGGGGCCTGATGGTCGAGCACAACGGCGCATCGGATCAACTGGTCGAGATCGTGACCACCGCGGTCCCGGAGATTCCCGCGGACATGATCACCGACGGTGCCACAGCCGTCGCGCTCATGAAGGAGTCCACCCAGGACGCCGTGCTTCGCTCGAGCATGCTCGGGGACGGAAGTCGTGGGGTTCCGCCAACCATCGACCTGCTCGCCCAGCTCACTCAGGCCTTTCCGCCCAACGAGAGCACCAAGGTCGAGGTCAGTGGCCTGACGATGACTTCGACGATGATCAAGTTCGAGGCCGAGACGGACGGGTTCGCGTCTTCCGCGAAAGTCGAGCAGTCGCTGCAGGCCAACGAGATCTTCAGCAAGGCGACCAAGGGAGACGAAAAGAAGCTTCCCAATGGACGCATTCGCTTCCCAATCACCATTCCACTCGGCGTTGATGACGCGCCAATCGAAGGGGAGGAAGGGTAATGGCCACCGCACCCATCGCCCGCGGACCGGGCGCTTTTGTCGAACGGCAGCTCGAGTCCCTGAGTCCCCGCGACCGCAAGCTGTTGGTCGGCCTGCTCTCATTCATGGGCATCGCCTTCGTGTCGGTGCTCTGGTACTCGCTCTACACGGTGCTCGATGACAAAGCGTCCAGGGTCCGTGAAGCCAAGTCTCAGCTCGAGATCGTCAAAGTCCTCGAGGCCGAGCACGCCGCCGCCGCCGGCAAGCTCGAGGCGTCCGAGAGCCGGCTCGCCCAGTACAAGGGCAAGCGAGTCAGCGCCCACATCGAGGAGCTCGCCAACCAACGCGACATGAACGAGCAACTCAAGGCGGTGAACGAGGTCAGCTCTGAACAGGTCGGCAACATCAAGCAGACCACCTACAAAGTCGACCTCAAGGGTCTCGACTACGCCACGGCCTACGGCTTCATGTACGAGCTCGAGACCTCGGGCTACCCTGTCCACATCGAGATGGCCGATTTCAAGAAGACCTTCGTCAAGAAGGTCAAGAAACTCAACGTCACGCTGGAGCTCGTCGTCTTCGAGCTCGCCGAGAGCTGATCATGAAAAACGTAGCGCTGGCATTTGCGGGAATCGTCTGGTTTGGACTGGTATTCCTGCTGACATTCTGGATGACTTTTCCGTCTGACTCCCTGGGTGAGCGGCTGAAATACGAGGTCTACGCTGGGTCTGACGGCGACTACCAGCTGCAACTGCAGGACGTGAGCCCCTGGTGGGTAGGCCTTTCCGGCGAGATGGTTCAGCTGTATTCGGTCTCGACGCCCCGCGGTGGTGGAGACCCGGAGACCGAGCTCATCTTCGCGGCCGAGGCGGCCCGGGTGAGAGTCAGCCTGTTCAGCTTGCTCGGTCGCGCTCCCGCGGTATCGGGCGGCATGACCATCGGCGGCGGAGACGTGGACTTCTCCTTGGCGACCCAGATGGACAAGAAGGACCGCCTGGGACTCAGCGATCTGCAGATCACAGCCGAGGAGTTTCCGATCATCGACCTGGCGAGTGTTGCCGGAGCCTCAATGGAGGGCTCGGGCACTATCGACATCGACATCGACATCTCCGCCCCTGACGGCATGAAGCAGGCCGAGGGCAAGATCCAGATCAGCGGCTCCGACATCCTCATCACCAAGATCGATCCCGCTATGACTGGCGGCATGGACCTCGGTATGGAGATCCCGTTGGAGAATATCGACATTGACCTGGACATCACCCAGGGCAAAGCGGAGTTCTCGAAGGGTCGAATCCAGAGCAGCATGGCGAACGTCGAGCTCGATGGCTACCTGCAGCTCCGCGACGATCTCACCCGATCGACAGCCGATATCGCCGTTGTCTTCGAGCTGGGGGACGAGCTCGCGATGTTCAAGTCGTTCCTGAACGACGCCAAGGGCACCGATGGCAAGTTCCACTACAAATGTACGGGGTCATTGGCACGAGTGCCGCGCTGTGCGGCGTTGTCCCAGGTCAGTGACCGCCGTGGCTCGACTTCTCGCCCATCGCCCCGAGGCAGTACAACCAACCGAGCCACCCCGCGCGACAAGACGTCAGCGGAGGATCGCGAGAAGCGCCGCGAAGAGATTCGCGAGCGGCTTCGCCAACGACGCGAGGGAACGGAGGGGAGTAGCGCCGAACGGCCAAGCAGCCGAAGCCGAGATGATGATCGGCGTCGCGACGCGCACGAAGACGACGAGGACTACGAGGGCGACGACGACGACTTCGAGGGCGATGACGATGACTTCGAAGGGGACGACGGCAGCTTCGAGGACGAAGAGGAGTTCGACTAGGACCCTCGAAAAGCCGCTGCCAACGCCGTGCCCTTGGCGACGGTCTCCTCCCACTCGTCGGCTGGACTCGACGCGGAGACGATCCCGCCTCCGACGTGGTAGCGGACCGTGTCGCCGTTCCAGAGGGCCGTCCGAATCGCGACACTCCACGTCGCGTCGCCACCGTCGGCGACGTATCCGACCGCTCCGCAGTACACGCCGCGTGGCGATTCCTCCAGCTCCTGGATCCGTTGGCAGGCCCTGATCTTTGGCGCGCCGGTGACCGATCCAGGAGGAAAGGCGGCCGCGAGCGCATCCCAGACATCCAGGTCGGCTTTCAACGTGGCGGATACCTCCTGGGCGGCGTGGTGCACATTGGCGTGCGCGGTGATTTGGCGGCCGCGCGTGGAGACGGTGCCGGCGACGGCCACGCGCCCGAGGTCATTGCGCACCAAATCGACGATCATTGTCAGTTCCGCCCGGTCTTTGGAACTGCGTCGTAGCGCTTCGGACAGGTCCAGATCGGTGACCGGATCGCGACCGCGGGGGCGGGTTCCCTTGACGGGCTCGGAGACGACGCGCTGTCCGCGGACAGAGAGGAACAGCTCGGGCGAGTTGGAGAGCACGCATCGGCGATCGTCGATTCGGAGAAAGGCGCCGTAGGACGGTGCGCTATGTGCGCGTAGGCGTCGGTATGCGGGCCACGGATCTCCAACGTCGGCCAGAAAGACGGGACGGCTGAGGTTGACCTGATAGCAATCTCCTGCCGCGATGAGCTCCAGGAGTTGGACAACTGCTGTTTCGTAACGATCGCGCGGGGTGGTGATGCCCTCTGGCCCAGGCAACGCGGGGGCAGGGGCGTCGAGGCCCCTCGCATCGTCGAGTCGATGACGGGCTTTGGCCACGAAATCCGCGTCGCCAGCTGGGTGCCAGCTGTGATCGGCGTGTCGGTAGCAGAGGCCACCGGCGTAACGCGCGAGCCAGATCTCCGGTTCATCTGTGACGCCCTGTGGCGGCACAGCGTCGACGCGGTGGCCGGCCCCGAAACCGAGGTAGCCGATGCAGCCCCCTGCGAACGGGACCTCGCTCGCCCCACTGCCGACACGCGCTCGCCCGACCAGCGGCCAGTCTTTGCCGTCAGTGTGAATCTCGGTCGGGTCCCAGGCGAGAATGGACCAGCCGGTTGGCGCCGCCCCGCCGTCCAACCACACAGCCCCTGGTCGATGCGCGATCTGCGCGAAGACCTGTTCGGGTGTCACAGACACAGAGCTCGAGTCGCCGCGACGGGGTCGGACGCGTTGCCAATCGCACCGATTACGGCCCACGAGTCGGCCCCGGCCCGCCGTACCGCGGGCAGTGCTGAAGCGTCGATGCCGCCGATGGCCACAAGCGGAATCTGCACCATGGTGCGCGCAATTCGGAGGAGATCCAGTCCCTGGACCCCCTTGGGTCTAGACAGGTTTCTCGTTGGGAACATCGGCCCAAAAGCGAGGTAGTCCGCCCCGACAAGGGTGCGCTCAATCTCGCCGATTGCGTTGGTGGAACGCCCGATGATGCGGTCGGGCCCCACGATTTGTCGGACATCGAGAGTGCTTGCGTCGGTCTGGCCAACGTGAACGCCATCGGCGTCAACGGCCAAGGCGATGTCCGGGTGATCGTTGACGATGAAGGTGGCTTCCGCTGCGCGACAACGCGGAGCCAGCGCCGCCGCGACCCGGTGGATGTCAGCGTGCTCCCAGTTCTTGCAGCGGAGCTGAATCAATCGGCACCCGCCCTCCAGCAGCTGGGCGCCGAGACGCTCGGGATCACTCGAGGAGTCGGCGATCCCATACAGCCCGCGGATCCGAGAACGCACCTCTACCCTGAGGCTCATGGACAACACCCCCCTTGGCGTGTCAAGATGATCGTACTTCCTCCCCGCTGCACGCGCTCCCCTGTGTGCACGATCCCCCGCTCCCGAAAATCCCCGAAGGTTGACCATGCCGCAGCACGGACTGTCGACGCGTTCTATCTCGCTCCCCACACTGATGGCCTGCTTGGCTCTCCTGCTGGCTCCCGCTGCCGCAGCTGAGCAACCCGACCCCGAGCCCCGGGTTCAGCGGAAAGGCCTGGTGTTCCCACCGCGGATCAAGAAGGCCGACCGAAAGGACCCCTTCGAGAACTCGGACAACGAGATCGTGGAAGAAGAGCCGGCAGCCGATCCGATCGACGAGGCCGTCCAGGTCTCGACGGAGCGCCTCGTCGCCGTAGAACCGGAGACCGATGGCATCTGGGACTTCGTGGACCAGATGGGTGAGGCGCCGTCCGAACAGCAGATCGAGGCCATCGAGGAGCGCGCCGCGGCGGAGCTCTCGGAAAAGGCCCTGATCGAAGAGCTCTCTATTGGAGAGCCACCCATGGACTACTACAAGGACCCGATCAAAGTCCTGTCCTCCGATCCGCTCTTCCTCGATAGGGTCGACCCGAGTGAGTTCGACATCCCCATCGTCGTCAACGAAGACGTGGAGCGGTGGGTGAAGTACTTCACTGGCCCCGGCCGCAAATACTACAAGAAGTGGATGGGGCGCTCGTCGCGCTACCGGCCGATGATGTACGAAAAGCTGGCTGAAAAGGGCCTTCCTGCAGATCTGGTCTACCTGTCCATGATCGAGTCGGGCTACAACGCGCATGCCTACAGTCACGCTGCGGCGGCCGGCCTGTGGCAATTCATTCCCAGCACTGCGCGCCTCTACAAGATGCGGGTGGACTACTGGGTCGACGACCGACGCGATCCCGAAGCCTCGCTGAACGCGGCGATGGCCTTTCTCGGTGAGCTGCATCAGATGTTCGGAAAGTGGGAGCTCGCGTGGGCGGCCTACAACACGGGACCCGGGCGCGTTCGCCGGGCCATGAAGAAGTACGGAACAGAGGACTTCTGGGTCATTGAGAACGGCAACTACCTGCACCCCGAGACCGAGAACTACGTGCCCAAGATCATGGCCGCAGCCATCATCGGCAAACACCCGGAGCGCTATGGCTTCACCAACATCGAGTTCCAGGAAGAGCTGAAATACGACACCGCAAAAGTCGACGGGTCGGTCGAGCTCGAAGTTCTCGCGAAGTGTGCGGGCACAACGGTCAAGGAAATGAAGGCATTGAACCCCGCGCTCCGCCGCTTTGCGACGCCACCGGAAGGGTACGAGATTCGCCTGCCGGTGGGCAAACAGACCACCTTTGTCGCCGCCTTGGCCAAGGTCCCCAAGTCGAAGCGGGTCACGGTCGCCTACCACAAGGTTCGCCGCGGGGAGACGTTGGGCGTCATCGCCGGCAAATATAGCGTCAGCGTGGGTGAGATCTCCCGGGCCAATGGGATCAAGAACGCCAACCGGGTCTACGTCGGCCAGAGCCTTCTCATTCCCGGTCGCGGCGGCTCGAGCCGCAACTACGTGGCGGCCGCATCGAGCAAGACGCGAACCGATGCCCGTGCGGTTCCGAGCACCCACACGGTGCGCAGCGGAGAGACGCTGTCCGGGATCGCGTCGAAATATGGGACGAGCACCTCTTCACTCCAGCAGCGCAACGGCATCAGCGGCTCGAAGATCGTCGTCGGCCAGAAGCTCAAGATTTCCGGTTCCACGTCCACAGCAAAGTCGACGAGCACGACGAAGTACACGGTGAAGTCCGGAGACTCACTCTCCAAGATCGCCGCACGCTACAGCGTCAAGACCAGCGATCTCCAGCGTTGGAACGGCATCTCCAACGCGTCGAGCATCCGCGTAGGTCAGGTGCTGAAGATCAACGGCGGCCGGGCCAGCAGCTCGAGTTCCTACAAGACCTACAAGGTCGTCTCCGGGGACAGCCTGGGCAAGATCGCGTCCCGCCAGGGTTGCACCGTCCAGCAGATCAAGGACTGGAACAGCCTCAAATCCACCGTCATCCAGCCGGGACAGAGCCTCAAGATCAAGCGGTAATCTCGCGGGTTGTGATAAATGGGTGCCCTCGGGGGGATCCATGCGACTTTCACTTCTCGCTCTGTTGGCAGTCGGCGCTTGCCACAAGCAACTACCAGAAGATCTCCGCGACAAGGATACGGACGACACCGACACGTACACCGGTCCGGCGACTCCTGAAATCGACATCGCATCGCTCGCCATATCGTTTGGCGACGTCGGCAAAGACTGTCCGGCGATCGAACAAACCACCATCACCAACGTCGGGACGTACCCCCTCGATGTGGATGAACTCGAGATCGTCAACGACGATGCCGGGGTTTTTACCCTCGTGACGACCGAGCTCGAGGTCATCGCGCCCAACGAGGGCCTGGCCGTCGAAGTGAGGTTCACGCCGGACGACTATGCCTCCTTCACCGCAGACCTCCGCATCCACAGTGACGACGCCGACGAGTGGGAGGTCTTTGTGGCCCTCGATGGCGCCGTCGCTGACGATCCAGTCAATACGGAGATTTTCCAGCAGGCTTTGGTCGACCCTCTCGATGTCGTGCTCGTCCTCGATCGTGGAGCCGACGACTGGCTCGACACCTTTACCAACGAGGTCGGGGCGCTCGCGGGCGCATTCGCGGGCCTCGGACTGGATTTCCAGCTGGCCGTCCTCAACATGGACATGGTCAGTGCACCGGGTGTCTTCATCGGGCCGGTGCCGATCATCACGGCTACCACACCGGATGCGGGCCAGCAGCTCACAGACAACATCAACGCATCGGACCCGGGGAGTGACCAGCGCTCTTTCGACTCGGTGAACGAGGCCTTTTCCGTCGTCAATCCCGGTTTTGTTCGGGCCAATGCTACGCTTTCTGTGGTCGCCTATTCGGATGACGACGACAGGAGCACCATGGCCATCGCGGACTTCGCGTCTTGGCTGGAAGCGCTCAAGGCGGACCCGGCGGACGTCGCCTATCACGGGGTCGTCGGCGCCCCCATCTTCCCGTGTTTCTCCGGACTGAAGGCGGCAGATCCGGCGCCTGATCACAACGATGCCATCACCCAGACCGGTGGCCAACATTTGAAGATCTGCGACTACTCGGCCGGAGATGTGGTCAGCGAGCTTTTGAATGTCATCTCTGGCGTGCAGTCGGCATTCCCGTTGGAATATGCCGCGACCGACACCACACAGATCGTGGTCGAAGTGGACGGTGTGGTGGTCGCTGAAGACCCGGTTGGGGGATGGACCTACGCCGTGAACAGCCAATCCATCATCTTCCATGGCTTTGCAACACCCCCACCGGGGTCTGAGATTACCGTGACCTATCCCCACGCGACGCCATGCTGACTGTCGGTGAGGCGCAGGCGAGAATACTGGCCGCTGTCATAGAAACGCCGCGCGAACACGTCCCTCTGGCCGAGGCTTTCGGCCGGGTTCTGGCCGAGGACGTGCAGTCGCCCCGCGACGTTCCGCCATGGGACAACTCCGCGATGGACGGGTACGCGGTGGTCGCGGCAGATACGTCCGACGATGGCGTCTCTCTGCGAATCAATGAGACCATCGGGGCAGGGGAGGTGGGTTCGGTGCCGGTGACGGCCGGGACCGCGTCCGCCATCATGACTGGCGCTCCCGTTCCCGAGGGCGCAGATGCGGTTGTGATGGTGGAGTGGACGGACGCCGCACGTGAGGGCGCGGTGACGATCAAAGGCCGAGCGAGCGTGGGGCAACATGTGCGCCCTCAAGGCGGCGATGTCGCAAGTGGCGAAGTCGTCCTGGTGGAGGGACAGGTCCTCACGCCGGGTCGAGTCGGGTTGATCGCCTCACTGGGCATGCCGACCGTGGCGGTTCGCCGCAAGCCCGTCGTCGCCATCCTCAGCACGGGAGATGAGGTCATTGCGCCGGGACAACCCCTGGGCCCCGGGCAGATCTACTCCTCGAACAATTTCGCATTGGCGGGATTGGTCCTCGAGGCGGGGGGCGTGCCTCGCGACATGGGCAATGCACCGGACGACCTGGATGGGCTGATTGAGCACTTGCGCGCCTGTTTGGACGCAGATGTGGTGATGACGACTGGTGGCGTTTCCGTAGGTATCTACGATTTCGTCAAGGAGGCCTACGAAGCCCTCGGGGCGGAGATGGATTTCTGGAAAGTGAAGATGAAACCGGGAAAACCGTTGGCATTTGGCCGCGTCGATCAAGGGGGGCGCACTGTTCCCCTCTTCGGCTTGCCCGGCAATCCCGTCAGCTGCATGGTCAACTTCTACCAATTCGTGCGCCCCTATCTACGAACGGCACTGGGCGACCCGACTCCCTATCTACCTATGGTCGATGTCATCGCCGGGGAGACGTTCAAGAGCCGCCCAGGACGCCTGAGACTCATTCGCGTTCAACTGACCATCGAGGATGGCGCATGGACTGCCCGGTCCACGGGGTCGCAATCAAGTGGAGTTCTGATGTCCATGGCACGGGCGCACGGGTTGATGTGCGTCGCCGAAGGGTCGGAGGGGCCCGACGCCGGCGACGCCGTGCGCGTGCAGCTACTCGACAGCGGCTTCCTTTCGGGTGCGGTCGCCCGTTATCATTGATCTGCGAGAGGTCTCATGTCGAAGTCCAAGTGGTCCGCGGATACCCGAGACAGGGACGGCTGGGACGACAAGACGCGGATCGTCGATCCGCCGCCGGACACCGACGAGCGCTCTGACGATTACGTGATCGTGATGCTGCGCGGCTGGGCGCCCGGCCGAAGTTGGCCGCTGCGCGGTTCTGTGATGGTCGGCCGGGATCCAAACTGCAGTGTCTCGATAGAGGACGACAGCGTGTCGCGGCGGCACGGGCGGTTCATTCGACGAAGCGATGGGAGCTGGGTCGTGCAGGACCTCGACAGTCGCAACGGCACGCTTGTCAACGGTCATCCAGTGATGACGCGGATCCTCGCCGAAGGGGATCGGATTCAATTTGGTGAGACCGTCATATTCAAGTTTTCACGGCAGGATGCGCTGGAGCGGCAGCTCGCCGAGACCCAGAAGATGGTCGCGGTGGGCCGCCTGGCGGCTGGTGTTGCCCACGACTACAACAACGTGCTTCAAGTCGTCCTCGCAAACGCATCCTTGCTACTCCATGCCGAGCTGCAGAACCGGGCCCTTTCGCGCGACGATCGGATCAGCTTTCTGCAGGGCATCCACGTCGCAGCCAGCAAGGCGGCGACGGTCACCCGTCAACTCCTCGACTTTGCGGGGCAGCGGTCGCAGTGGCACACCCGCACCGACCTCAGCGACGCCGTTCGCGGAACCCTCAAAATGGCTGGCGCGTCGATGGGCGGCGAAGTGGAGATCGAGTCAGACATTCAGGAAGACGTCGCCATCGAGGGGGACCCTGGCGCCATCAGTCAGGCGATGCTCAACCTTCTTGTGAACGCGCGCGACGCCATGCCCGATGGAGGGAAGATCCAGGTGTCCCTGTCCGTACGTCGACTCACAGATGCCGATGCATCTTTGCTACATCCAGGCCTTCACTCTGGCTTGTGGGCGGATCTGTCCGTGGCCGATTGCGGAGAGGGAATGCCGGAAGACGTGCGTGCACGCATATTCGAGCCGTTCTACACCACCAAGCTGGTGGGGCAGGGTACTGGCCTCGGGCTCGCGATGGTGGACGGCATCGTGCGTCGCCATGGCGGCCACATCGCAGTCGACAGCGAGCCCGATCGCGGCACCATTTTCCATCTCTATTTGCCCGCGCGCCTCGAGGCGCCACAGCCCGTGCCATCAGCCGCTACGATCAGCTCGGATGGCCGTTCGATACTGGTGGTCGACGACGACGATGCCGTCCGAGCGGCGACGGTGTCGATCCTCGATCGGGCCGGCTATCGACCTCTGCAAGCCGATGGAGGAGAGGCGGCCATGGAGGTGTACGCGCAACTGGGACAAAACATCGATCTCGTCCTGCTGGACCTGGCGATGCCCGGCATGTCTGGCATGGACACACTGCTCTCACTGCGCCGCATCGATCCCGATGTGAAGGTCGTCGTCTGCTCCGGCTACGGTCAGGATCAGGTCCAGAAGTTGCTGAAGGCGGGTGCACTGGGGTTCCTGCCCAAGCCCTTCAGCACCGACCAGCTGAACCAGGCTGTTAGAGAGGCCGATATCGCGAGTATGTGAGCTCCTTACGGCCGATCCAGGACCATGCCGTCGTCCCAGGGCACCAGGATCTGCGTGTCGAGATGTTTGGTGAGGTGCCATCCAGTGCCGTCGCCCTGCCACTCTGTCGCGAACCAGACGGGTCGCGCATACATCGCCCGAACACCCGACAACGCCTCATCCGTGATGGCAACGGCAGGTTCGTCGGGCAGGTCATTGCCGTTGGCGTCGGGCCAAACGACACCGACATAGGGCGAAAATCTCATGTGTGGCATCGAGTAGATGTTCTGCAAGTGGTCCTGTTCTGCCGAGGCCTCCGGAATGGGCAGGGCGGCTTCAAGGACAGTGCCTGCGGCCGGGTTTACCGGGGAGACCACGCCGATCGGTTGCTGTTCGGCGATATCGTCGTGGATCAGAGCGAAGTGCTGATCGGCGTTGCCGGCGCGGTCGTTGACGATCTCCACGGAGAGGCGATTCCGGACCAGGGGCAGCAGGTTTGCCGGGACATCGATGCCAGTGAGGTTCCCCGTGACCGGTGACTGAGTTCCGTCGGCGAGTTGGTGGTTCCAGCCCTGCGCCGACGTGTATCCGTCGTAGTAGCTGTAGATCAGCCGACCCGGGTAGACGCCAACGTACACGTCCGTTGCATCGGGTCCGGTCTCATTGCTGTTGATGTATGCACCGATCCCCACATGGGCCTCGGTTTCGTATTTGCTGCCGTAGCCGCAACGCCAGTTGTAGGGGTAGAAGTCGAATAGTTGAACAGGCGGATCTCCCGGCACCTCGATCTCGAACGGGATCTCGCCGTCGGTGAGCGGCCCGACGTTCACCGACATCCAGCCGGCGTCTGGCAGGCCTGCCAGCTGCGTTTCGATCCCGAACAAGACGATGTGAACGTCCCCGAGGGGCAGGGTTCGATCGCCTCCGACAACGATCTTGCCGCTCACGGTGAA